>Ga0155045_105_pt1 | contig 87562 bp, 92 predicted proteins | sample RifCSPhighO2_01_FD_106013 | JGI IMG/M metagenome (GOLD analysis project Ga0155045, IMG submission 106013) | Candidatus Wolfebacteria bacterium RIFCSPHIGHO2_01_FULL_48_22
ATAGTGATGCCCAGTGTGCTAATCTCGGCCTTCCCACCCTTCCCAGTGGCTACACCTATGCCTGCAGTACAGAAGCTAATTATCGCAATATAGACGGATCGGGCTGGATACCCATCGATTTTACCCAGGGCAGTGGCATCATCAGCCTACCCACCCTTCCCATTGATCCCACCAATGCCACCTCTACAGGCCTGTATTATACGTATATACCGGGAGGAAGCTTTGAAGTGACGGCAGTGCTGGAATCTGAAAAACAACGAGCTATGACCGATACCGATGGAGGCGATTCCTTTTCCCTCTTTGAAGCGGGTTCGAACAAAACGCTTTCTCCCTTCTCTGATAGTGGACTTGTCGGCTACTGGCCGTTTGATGAGGGAAGTGGCACGACCGCAAATGATAGCAGTGGAAACAATAATACGGGTGCCCTCACCAATGGACCCACGTGGCAGAGTAATTTTAATTGCAAGGTTGGAGGATGTTTGAGTTTTGATGGGAGTGATGATTATGTGAGTGCAGGAAATTTAGGAATTTCTCAAAATGGAGAGGCTACAATAATGGGGTGGTTTAATTTTGTTCAAATGGCCGCTAGCAAGGGAGATTCAATTGGCCTATTCACTAATATATATCAACATTCGGCAAATAATCTTCTTTATCTACCACCAGGTTCAGATTACTTTCCTTCAAGCGGAGTCATATCAGCCAATTTATGGTTTCACATCGCACTGGCTTATGATGGTAACTCAAGCACTGGCATCCTTTATATTAATGGTATATTACATCCAATAGGTATTCAAACATCCGACAATATGGCCGCTTTAACAAATTTTCTTGTCGGTTATAGTTCCTCACCATTTTACGGTTCTATTGATGAAACTCGAGTCTATAACAGAACATTATCCACTTCCGAAATAATGATGATATATAACGCAACTCGCTAAATAATTTCTAATAATGAAGATTTTATTGCTCCAAGACATACCAAAACTGGGCAGAAAAGGGGATATCGTGGATGTATCTGGCGGATATGCCAAAAACGCCTTATTCCACAAACAACTGGCCGTATTTGCCGATGAACGGGTTATAAAAGAATGGAAAGCACGGAAAGAAAAAGAGGCAAAAAACCGCGAAGAGAAAAAAGAGGTATTGCAGTCACTGGTGCCGAAACTCCAGGAACACGTATTTCAGTTCCAGATACCGGTCGGAAAGGGAGGCGAGATATTCAGCTCATTGCATGAAGAAACAATACGAGAACACGTTATGAATTTTTGCAAGCTCCAGAATCAGATCATAGATTCCGAAGATATTGAGATCAAAACAAAACCTATCAAGGAGATGGGCAAAAGAAAACTCCCCATCCGGCTGGGAAGGGGAGCAGATTCCTTAGATACAGAAATTACGATCGAACTGATTCCCGAGGCAAGCTTGAATAGATGAGAGAAGGCAAATTATCTTACAGCAACCCTTGTCGCTGTTCTGCTCTTTCCGTTAAATAGCTTCTTTTTTGCGGTAGAAAACTGCACCGTGCCTGCGATCGCGGCATACAGCGTATCATCGCCCGAGCGGCGGACATTCACCCCCTGAAGGTATCGCGTGCCCCGCTGGCGAACCAAAATCTCGCCCGCTTTTACTTTCTGGCCATGCTGCCGCTTAACGCCAAGCCGCTTTGCGGCGGAATCGCGCCCTAATTTCGTGGATCCTAATTGTTTCGTATGTGCCATAGAATGCGTTGTGAGTTATGTGTAGTGGGTTGTGAGTATCAGACTTTACATTCTCACTGAACAGAAATATACTACATACACAAACAGAAAGTCAATGTTTTCTCACTACCCACAACTCATTACTCAACCATGGTTGTTACTCGCCAAAAAATAAAAACAATCGCACTTGTCGTTATTTCATTCCTTATAGTATGCCTCGCATTCAGCATCGGGTTTTTGTTTGGCAAAGAAGGGGAGCGGACACCGATAGAGATAACCACTTGTCAATAACAAGTGGAATTATAAATTTTTAATTATAAATTATGGTATTACATTAAATACCCTATTTTATGTAATACATCTGCGTGTTCCCACTCCCAGAGATGCTTCGCGCCTAGAAACGCCTTATAATCCGCCTTCCATTGCGGAAACTCCTGTAATTCAATATGGCCAACAGGGGATGGCCACTCATGCACACACATTTTTGCCCTATAGTAATTACCATTGCCAAATGGAATCCGTATTTTTTCACGACCGCCCTTCGTACGCCTGGTTGCGCCGCACTTCGGACAGGTTTGATACTGATCCACACGCAATATCCAACGGGTCGAAACGGAAGGGAAGTCTTTTTGCAACGCGGCCATATATGCCGCTGTCTGCAGATTGTAGTCGCGATAAATCGACTGGGACGTCTTAATGTCCAAAACCCCGCATTTGCCGTCAATATAGGCAAGCGCATCCATGGTGCCGGCATACCGCTCTTCGTGGTTCGCAAGCCGATATTCGACAAAATTTTTGTCTATGCGAATATTCGTTTTGGCTTGGAATTTTTCAAATGCACGTATCGAGGGAATAATATCATCGGTTAAAAGAGGGGAGCCGCCAATCAAAAGCGACTGAATCGCCTCGTGCACTTTAGTTCCCTCAGATGCCGAAAGTTCCTTGATTCGCTCACCCTCGTTGAAATTCGAAAGTTCGGCGTAAAACCGGTATAACGCCGGCTTTGCTTTTATGTCCACGATCTTGGTTACACGAGGGTACCACGCGCCATTGATGTCGTAGCCGTACGATTCGATGAATTCTTGAGACGACTTATAGTCGGGCATATCACGGCAGTATATCATTCGTTTCAGGCGAAAAAAAGCCCCGACAGAAAGTCGGGGAGACCTATAATATCAAGTACAAGTACGACAGCAGGAGCCATATACCAACCATGGAAAGCCCGTACTTAACAAAGAGATCAAAAGAGAATCTTTGGACTCTCTTTGCAAGTAGAAATACTAATCCAAGCGAAATAATGGCTAGGACCAGTGAAATACCGAATAAACCAGGACCAGTAATGGCAATCCTTGAAGCAACTGTATATGCTCCTAGTTTATACGCGGCACACACGTATAAGACCGCCGCTGAAAGTATACACGAAGCGAGCGCCGCATACGCACCTCCACCCGCACCTACGCCGAGCAACATCATAACAGAAGAGCTAGCAATTGACAGGGCAAATCGATAATAGGGAGGATCGACAGGATCGTCGGAGCCGGGGGAAAAAATAAAAACATACGAAACAAAGAACCAAAATAGAGAAATAAAGCCGCAAAAGTATGGACTTTTTAATCCCTTTTGTATGTCTGACAATGCTTTCAAGTTACTCTCTCTTTCTTTACTTTTTAGTTATTCAAGTTCTGGTATCTCTTATAACACACTAAAAAATATAACGCAAGTGCTTGTAATGGTTCAATAGCTTCGCAACACCCCTGTGTGCAAAGCTATGTATATGCCCTATATTTCAAATCCTCATATGCCGGAGGTACGCAGACAAGCTGCTCTGAGGGTACGCTCCGGTTGGTCGATTCGTATGACCGCGCGTCATTTTTGGCGTCGAGCCAAGTACCGTATCCCGCTGGGTCAAACGAATGTCCTCTCATGGAAAATGCATGATCCCCACCCTCTCTTCGCGCCCCCATCACCATCCGCGTGAGTTGCCTGTTGATCTCGTAAAAACAATCATCGCATACCGTGAGAAATACCGTAGGTGTGCGGAGGTGATTCACTGGCATCTTGAAAAAGACGGATATATCGTATCCCTCTCATCGGTGAAGCAAACCTTGAAGCGGAATCATCTGACCTATCCCTCCCCATGGAAAAAGTGGCACCACTACACACCCCGTCCAGTACCAGAATCTCCAGGAAAATTGGTGCAGATTGATACGATTATGGATGGAGCCCCTGAAGATCGTATATACATCTACACGCTCCTTGATGTCTGCTGCAGATGGGCATACGCGGAACCCTCCCTGTATGTACGGGCAGGCAGAAGCGCGTTGATACTCAAGCATGCACAGCATGCTTCTCCCTTTGTGTTTGCAACCATCCAATCAGACCATGGGAGTGAATTTTCAAAGTATTTCAAGAAGAAAGCCATTGAAATGGGAATGGAGCATCGGCACAGCAGAGTCCGAACGCCAACCGACAATGCGCATCTGGAACGATTCAACCGGACCATACAGGATGAGTGTCTGTGCCATATTCCACGAAGACTTTCCGTCTATCAAAAAGAAATACCGGAGTTTATCCGGTACTACAATTATGAACGTCCCCATATGTCATTGGGGATGCAAACACCGATGGAAGTGTTGCGAAGCTATTGAACTTTATACAGTGCTCAAGCTGGTGTAGGGGAGTGCAGTTTTATGGTTATGTTTTGACATATAATATGTCGCACAATATGCGTTTTGCGCGCTTTTTAAAACAATCCAATAACCCAGTTGATCGCGTCAATAAGAACTTTGACGATAGTCACGAGTATATTAAACGACAGCTTCAGAAGCCCGAACAAAAACTCCATAACGCCGCCCTCGGGCGCTTCCACGCCAAGCCACTGCGTAAGCCGTTCAAATAGGCGCGAAATTGCATCCCAGAACTCGACGAGCGTATCCCACGCACCCTGCTCAATGAGCCATCGTTTTACAGGCTCAAAAAGCAATGATAAAAAATCCATACTATTATAATGACAGATATTGTCTTGGATTCAAGTCTCCACCAAAGGGCATCTTTGGACCACATGAAGCACTACCGTCTATGCGGAAAGTGCTGGAATCATATACGCTGAAGTGCAGATGCGCCCCTGTGGCATATCCGGTCTTGCCAACGTACCCGATCACGTCGCCACGCTTCACTTGTTGGCTTTCAGAAACGTTTTGTAAAGACAGATGAGCATATAGCGTCGTCAGTCCTATGGTATGCCTGATAGCAACATATTTGCCATAGGCACCTTTCGGACAGTACGCATCCTGGTTTGCGACGCTCACGACCACTCCATCTTCAGCCGCAAATACCGGGGTTCCGACTGGAACTCCGAAATCCAGACCATTGTGCCACTTTCCCTTATACGCGTATCGCGCAAAACTTGTTGCGCCATGTTCTTGTGTGACCGGTCCCGCCACCGGAACAAGCAGAATACCCGGTATACTCTGCGGCAAGGCACCCGTATCTATCTGACCGCGAAGCTGTGCTTCTATTTTTTCAATCTCAAGGGCAATCTCAAGCTGTTTTTTTTCAAGCTCTTTCAATTCCTGCTGATACACGCTTTCTTTTTGCTTGGTCTGCGTCAACACAGTCTTTTTTTCCTCGCGAAGATCACTCGCGATCACTTTTTTATTCTGCAGATTGTCGTATTCGACTTCCTTGGCCTGTTTCGTCTGCGAGGTTTTTTGCAATGCTCCTTCAAGCTTATTTTTTGACGCCTGCAGATCATCAATAGTCACCAGCAAGCTTTGGTTCAAGTCGACAAGCGACTGGGCATAGACAATCCCCTCGGAGAGGGTTGCATACTTGAGAAGCACGTACAGCATCGTCTCGGTATCCGCCGATTGCATCTGTCGCAAAATATCAGTCACCGCCTGTTCTTGCATATGAATATCACGCTCGGCAACCGAAATATCGGAACCAAGCACCTCTTCTTCGATCTCCAGCTTATCAATCAGCACCTCGCTTGATTTAATGCCTAAATCAATTGTTTTAATGGACGCATTAATAGTCTGCACTTCGGTATTCAGTGTCCGGGATTGCGCCTGTGTTTCCTGTAGCTTCTTCTGCTGTTCCCGCACCTGTAGCTGGATCTGCTGCAATTCCTGGTTTTTTTGTTCAAGCGCGGCGCGCTTTTCGTCATCCACGCTTTGTGCGGATACAAAAACAGCAGACGCAAGAAGTCCGCATCCGATAATATATACAGCCGCTTTACGTATGATCTTGTCCATCAATAATTTTCTGAATCGCGGCATCTATCCGCTTCAACGATTCATTTTTGCCCAAAACATACATTATTTCAAATGGACCCGGAGAATTGCGAAGCCCCGACAGCGCAACCCGAAGAGGCCAGAGGACCTCTCCCCTGCCCTCCTGCTCGGCATAGGGCATAATATCGCCATCTTTTCCCGCTGCTACGAGTTCGCGCACATGCCGCATATGCAAAGCAACTTTCTCAAGCGGCATATCCTGCCAGCGCAGAAGATCCGTCTCGTACTCCCCTATTTCAAAGAAAAACCCGGCATTCTCGCGGAAATCGGAAAGTTTCTGGATACGCTCCCGCTCGATGATCAGCGCTTTCGTAAGCACCTCAGGCCGCGCAAGCCACGCCTCCGGGACAAATCCTTCCATCCGCTTCACAAGCTCCTGCTCAGACAAACGCCTGATGTACTGCGCATTAAACCAGTCCAGTTTTTCCATATTGAACACCGCCCCCGCCTTCTGCACACGTTTGATCGAAAACCTTTGAATCATCTCTTCAAGCGTAAGCAGTTCTTCGTCGCCCTCCGGATGCCATCCGAGAAGCACAATAAAATTCAGCAACGCCTCGGGAAGGTACCCGTCTTTCAGATACTCGATAAACGCCGTCTCAAGCGAACGCTTCGAAAGTTTGCTCCTGTCAGGCGAAAGAATAAGCGGCAGGTGGGCATATACAACCTCCGGAAATCCAAGTGCCTGCTGGATGAGTATCTGCTTGGGCGTATTGGATATATGGTCCTCTCCCCGAATCACATGTGAGATGCGCATATCCGCGTCGTCAACCACAACCGCGAAATTATACAAGGGAGAGGTCTCGTCCTTGGCGATAATAAAGTCCCCTATCGTGGATGAATTGATGCTGATCTTGCCTCGGATAAGATCGCTGAATTCTACTTCGTAATCCAGCGGAACTTTTATGCGCAGCACGCTTTCCTTGCCGTCTTTTTCATATTGTGCGACCTGTTCAGCGGTCAGATTCCTGCAGGTGCCGCTGTATTTGGGGGCAAGGCCAGCGGCAATCATGCCTTTACGTTCCTCATCAAGCTGTTCTTTCGTGCAAAAACATTTGTATGCTTTCCCCCCCCGCACAAGCGCCTGCAGGCGCTCCGTGTACTGCTTGGTTCGTTCGCTCTGACGGTAAGGCCCGTGTGAGCCGCCTATGTCCGGACCCTCATCCCACGTCAGTCCGAGTGCCTGTAAGCCCTCAAGAATGTCCTGCTCATACAATGGCAGGGACCTGCTCTGATCCGTGTCCTCGATCCGCAATACAAAAGCCCCCTTCTCTTTTTTAGCGAAAAGGTAGTTATACAGCGCAGTACGAACCGTCCCCAAATGCAAATAGCCGGTTGGAGACGGCGCTATGCGCACTCGAATAGGCTGTTCTGAAGCCATGTAGTGGCATTTTAGCACCATTTCACCCAAATGTAAAAAAGGCCCTATCCGCCAGCTAGCGGAGGGCCCGTAATAACACCTTTGGCACTTTCACACATGATCGCTAATCCTCATCACTCGGCGCCAAAGGGGCCTGTTCGCTCAATGTCAAACTTCTACTACTATACTACACACAACTCCCAAAAATACAACAGGAAAGCTAATGCCAATCATGCGAACAGCAGAATGCAAATCTCGCGAAAAAGTGAAAAAATCACATACTTTTGGATTGCCTTTGAGGGCGTACGGTATACACAGAATGAAACCGCGCGCAGGACGGCTGGTCCGAGTGCAGGGAGTTTGCGAGCACGCAAAACTCCCGAGTTGAATGGAGTGTATAACCGTACGCGCGGGGGTTTTTGAGTGCTACTCCACTGCCAGCCGCACAACTTCATCGGCAATCATCGCCGCCGCATGCGGCGTCTGGAACGACCGTGCCGCTTCGCTCATTGAGGTATATGTTTCCTTTTTGCTTAAAATCCGGTCCACTTGGTCAAAGAAAAGCGCGGGTTTAAGGTTTTCCTCCTCAATGACCGCGGCCGCTCCCCTGCTCGCATATTCGAATGCGTTATAGTACTGGTGGTTCCGCCCGGCTTCCGGAAGCGGAATGAGTACCGACGGCTTTGCAAAGTACGCCGCTTCAAAAATAGCTCCGCTTCCCGCGCGGGAAACGATCACATCGCACGCCTCATACGCCTGTTTCATCTCTTTTTTTAAAAACGGTGCGATCTTGTACCGCTGTTTCTCTTCAGGCATGCATTCCTCCAACGCAAGATTCAATTCATGCTTACAAGACTCGAAATTGTCCGCGCCTGTTTGATGCAATACCTGATATTTCCGAACAAGGCCTTGCGCATTATCCAGTATAAAATCATTCACGCGCCGCGATCCCTGTGAACCGCCCATAATCAATACGAGCGGAAACTTTGGATCAAATCCGAGCACTCGCTTCGCCTGCTCCACCGAAAGATCACCGTCTTCACTCCCCCGAATAAGATCCGCGCGTATCGGATTGCCCACTACCGCGACCTTCTTGCCCGAAAATGACTCGGCTGATTTTTCGAACGCAACCGCTACGCGGGTCGAAAATTTGGCCGAAAGCGAGTTCGTAAGGCCCGGTACCGTATCGGACTCGTGTATAAGAACCGGCACGCGAAACAGCCACGCCGCAAAAACAACCGGAAACGCGCCCGTCCCCCCCTTGGAAAACAGCGCGTCCGGCATAACGAAAAAAAACTTACTAACCGCCTGCACGAGCACAAACGGAAATTTGATTGCATCCACAATGTTCAGCACCGACATATATCTGCGAAACTTGCTCGCGCCTATATGCACCACCTTAATCGAGCGGCTAACAAACTCCTGCCTGTACGAGCCAGTGTCGCCGAAATAAAAAAGCTTGTATGGGCGCGCGGTAAAATGCGGATCAAGTATGTGGCGCACCTCATCGGCTACCGCAAATAGAGGGTACACATGCCCCCCCGTTCCCCCTCCGGTAAATGCAATCCGTAGTTCGTTAGACATAAAATAAAGAATCGGAGGTTTTGCTTCGGTCTGGGGAGGCCGAACCTCAGATACTCTCAGTATAGCATTCATTTCCTCCCCCGAAACCTCATACTATTGACAGTGAAGTAAGTATATGTAGTATTGAAGACAGGAACCAACAACTTAATAGGAGAAAATATGGAAAACAACCATCCCATCATCTACAATGGTAAATTTTTGGGCAGAATTTTGGAAGATATTTCCGGAAACATTAATTTACTTTTAAAAGAAGCGGAAATTTTTGAATCTTTTTTTAATTCTTTTTCAAACTTCGTTAGTGTAAAAGCAGAACAGATACCAGGGTTTAAAGAAAAAGGGTGGATATGGTGTAACAGATTTATCACACAAGGGGAACGTGCTCATTTCTGCATAAATTTCAATCCAATTGGAGAAGAAAAGAAAAAACTTCGATATGAACAAAGAGCAATTGCGACCGGAAATCTCCTTAATAAAACGATTGATTTTGATATCATGCCCGAAGTGTGTTTAAACGAAGTATTTACGATGCTAAAAGAAACCTTCAGGACTATGGGGTTTGGTATTGGAAGAAAATAAATTAAAAGATTCAGGAGCGGAAACGCTCCTTTTTATTGGTTAGAATTTTCCTATCGGAAAATTCTAACCAAAAAGTCTGATGAAAGAGTTGAACAAGGCGTAATCGCGAAACATCTAATGCAAGTGAAGAAACCCGCATGCTTCTGAACGACTCCCGGAGCGCGGCTGGCGCGAGGTAGAGGCGATTCGCCTCCGCCAGTTGGCGGAAGGCGAATACGCCGTATCGTGAAGAAGTATGTCGGGTTTCTTGGCTACATTGTCTTGAGTCGGGATGTATGCCGCGAGATATTGAGTGTGATGCCCATCATGGTGAGCATCACCGCGAGTGCGGTGCCTCCGTAGCTAATAAACGGCAACGGCACGCCGGTATAGGGAAACAACGCCGCATTAGCGGCGATATGTATGATGGTCTGGATCGAAATGACCGCCGCAAACCCAAGCACGGTCAGCCGCGCGAAGTCATCGGTGCACCGCTGCATAATATCGGTCATCCGCCAGAACAGCACGACATACAAAACAATCAAAATGAACGAGCCCACGAATCCGAATTCCTCCGCGATGACCGAAAATATGGAATCCCCCATCGGTTCGGGCAGTAGGCTGTATTTGGTCGTGGACTGCCCGAATCCCACGCCGCTTATGCCTCCCATGCCTATCGCCAGAAGCGACTGATCCGCATGAAACGTATCTACCTCTTCCTGCTCCACGACAAGCCCCGGCGCAACTTCCTGAGCAATATCGTTCCAGAATGGAAGCACGCGCAAGAACCGATACGGCGTTACCGCAAGCAAAAGCCCCCCGACAACCGCTACGATGCCAATACTCGCAAGCACCTGCTTCCAGCCCCCGCTGTTCAGGAAATAAATAATAGCCCCCGCTCCAAGTACGATGACCGCCATAGTTGTCGCCGGCTGAATGAATATCAAAAATCCGACCGCAAGCGTGACGCCCGCAAACAAAAAATACGTCTGCCAACTTTTTTTCTGCTTTTTCAAAATCGCGCTTGAAAGCAAATTGGCGATATAGAGAATAAACGTAATTTTCAAGAATTCCGATGGCTGAAACGAAAACCCTCCTATATCTATCCATCTATTCGCTCCTTTCGCGGCATAGCCAAGAGGTGTAAATACGAGTATCAACAGAATCACGTTCGCGGCAAGCAACACAAATGATAGCGGCTTCCATCTGCGGTAATAGAAAAAATATCCGAACAAAAACCCCACCACGCCCGGCAGAAGCCCTTTGAGCATCTGATTTTTTAGAAAAAAGTAGCCATCACCGTAGCGCAACGTCCCCACATCCGACGAAGCGGATGCCAAAAATAAAAACCCCGCGAATATAAGCACAACCACCACAATAAGCAGTGTGGTGTCCGCGCCATGTCCGAATTTTGCGAAAAACCTCATGGCTTTCTCTTATATAATACATTTCCGGAAGTCGCTTCCGCGGGCTTGAACTGGCCGTCAGCAACCGCCCGCCTACCGTTCACAAACACGTTTGAAATGGATCCATCTTTGGAGCATAGAACCAAATCCGCGTAAAATCCCGCAGCCACCATTCCCCGTTTTTCGATGCCTGCTAAAGAGGCGGGAACGGAAGTAATCTTTGCGACCGCTTTTTCGATCGGCATACCGGCACGGTCCGCGATGCGCAAGAATTCAGGAAACGTATCGGTGGCTCGCTTGGGGCGAAATGCCGCGACATCGGTTGCATGAGAGCTGTTGGTCGAAACAAGCGACTGTGATGATAAAAGCCCCTTTGCTATGTAGTTGGGGTTCAGATTTTTGTAAAACAGCACACCCCGCAGCTTCGTGGCGCGCATAAATTCTAAAAGCGCCTTCTTTGAACTCACATGACGATTTTGCGCAAAGTCGAACAGCGATACCCCCCGCAAGAACGGCATATCGGGAGCACGGAAGACCATCGCGTCCCGCGCGTCAACAAGCGGAAGTTCCTGCAGTAGATTCTTTTCAGAAGCCGGGTCGCGAAGATATGAAAGCGCGGCCTCGATATCCATGTCCTGCATGCGCCTTGGCAAGAATGCATCCGCGCGCACCGCGCTGTATGGGAACGGATTCATATCAAAATACACGTGCGCTTTGGAAAACTTTCGCGCAAGAAGCTCCAACGCCTGTTCAAACTCCTGCTCGTAACCCACAAAGGGCCGCAAATGGCTGATGATCGTCCGAACCGATACATCCTGCGCTAGCTTCACAACCTCCTTGACCGAGTCGAGCAGACCGTCGGTTTCATTGCGCATATGGACGGCATAGAGGCCTTTATGTTGCGCCACCACATCCGCGAGGGCCCGCATTTCATGGTAGGGCGTTTGCGTATAAGGCACGTACCCAAGTCCCGATGAAAACCCAAACGACCCCTCCTCAAGCGTACGCAATAGCAGATGGCGAAATACGCGCAGCTCCCCCGCCGAGAGCTTCCTGAACTTCGACGGGTCGTGCACGATGTCTTCCCGCATGACCCGGTGTCCGGCGAGCGATCCGATGTTTGCGCCAAATGCCCAGTTTTTCGAAAGCGTATCCAAAAACTCCCCAAATGTCCTCCAATTGCTGTTTGCCACATGCTTGCTGTCGCGCGATTGGTGCGTATGCAACGAGCCGTACACGGACGGAGCCAGCGAAAACCCACATTGGCCCATCAGTACGCTCGTAACCCCCTGCTTTAAAAAATCTCCGAACGTGGGCTCGGAAAAAAGAGCAAGGGTCCGATCCGAACTTGCGTTCATATCTACAAAACCAGACGAAAGATACTGCTCGTTGCCAAACAGCACATCATCCGCCTTGAACGACGGAAAGCTGCCTACCGCGGCAATGTACCGGTCCCGCACAAGTACATCGGCTTTCACGGGAGATTGCCCGGACCCATCCACTACCTGTACGTTTTTTATTAGCGTCGTCATTGCACAATGATGCGTGACAAGAAAAAGAGCACCAATCCTATGCCGTTTGAAATCGCCGCAATAATCCAAAACCGCATGGTCACCCGCGACTCCGGCCAGCCGAGCGCTTCAAAATGATGGTGTATAGGAGTGGATATAAAAATTTTCTTTTTAAAAATCTTTTTGGATATCATCTGTATGATTACGCTTGCGGATTCGAGCACAAGGATTGGAGCAAAAAACGGGAGAAAAAGCGCCGTATTGGTCAGAAGCGCGATCACACCCATGGTAATGCCAAGCGCCATTGAACCGGTATCCCCCATAAAAAACCGTGCCGGATAAATATTGAACCACAAAAATGCCAAGAGCGCCCCGATTACCACGCATGAAAACGCGGCGAGGTCGTAACGCCCGAGCACAAACGCCACCACCGCGAGCGATGCGAAGGTGAAAAGCGATGTTCCCCCCAGAAGCCCGTCCAGTCCGTCGGTTTCGTTCGCGGAAAACGCGGTCGCGGCGATGACGAATATGAATATTGGTATGTACCAGCCCTGTATCTCAAGCGTCCCCACAAACGGAATCGAAAACACGGTCCAGCCAAGCTTGTAGTAAAACCAATACGCGCCGACAAACCCGATCAAAAGATATAAAAGCAGTTTGAATTTGACCGGCACTCCTCCACCCGCATTGGTTCCCTTTTTCAGATTGGCAAGCACGTCATCCGCAAGCCCCAATAGCGCCGCAATAAGCATGGCAATAATCGGCAGATACGTCTCCGCACGATCCACGAAATTCAGATACGACCACATGCCGTCGAACACGACGCCAAGCAGAAAGAAAATAATCGAAAGCCCGACAACCGTAATCCATATGATAAGTCCGCCCATGGTGGGCGTACCGGCTTTTTTCTGGTGCAGACTGAAAAACACCGGCGCACTCCCCTCCCGCCCGATCTGCTTGCCTGCCTTTATGCGATACAAAAATCGGGTCACAAAGGGAGTTAAAATCAGCGCGACAAAAAACGAAATGCCGGTCAATATGAGGATGCGGATAATATGGAGCGAAAGCATGACAGTTTATTCACTCATACAGTTTAATAATGTTTCAATTTCCCCAAACCGGTCGGCACTTCCCAAAACCGCCGCAAAAAGTTGCTTCCCATCCGCTTTGAACATCGCCACCAGATTGCCGCCCGATTGATCAATAAATCCCGTCTTTCCTCCCAAAAAATCACTCCTACCGGCGAACTGATTGATATTCGCAACGGTTTTTTGTTTCCCCTGCCCGCTGTCCCAGACCGTCACGGTTTTCTGACGAGTGGAATCAAGCAGATAGGGATGCGTATGGTGTATATAACGCATTAAAAGATACAAATCCGAAGCGGTCGACTGATTCAGAAACGACAATCCCGAAGGTTCGTAAAACGAAGTTTGATTCATCCCAAGCTCCTGGGCTTTTGCCTGCATGCGCCCGATAAATTCCTCCTCGCCCATGTGATCCGCAAGGGCGAATGCCGCGTCGTTGCTTGACGCGATCAAAAGCGCCCGAACCATATCGTTTGCCGTAAGCGTCGTGCCTGGTGAAAATGTGCTGAAGCCTTCAGTGCGTTCAACGTGCGCGGCGGTAATAGTCACCGGCTCTTTGGTGTCAAACTGCTCGATCGCGATAACCGCACTCATAAGTTTGGTGATGGACGCGATTGGCCAGCGCTGCGAAATATTGCGATTGTACACGAGCGCTCCACTTTCCATATCCCGCACATACGCAATGCTCGCGCGTACCGCGGAGCACGAATCATCCGAACTATGCACCGGCCGCACGCGAACCTGTTCCTCCGCATAGCCCGCCTGCGCGGGCAAGCTTGATTCAAGTAGTACCGGGGACCGTGACGGAACTTTTTCGGAAGCGGGCATAGCCTGCGTTAGCTCAGCAACACTAAGCACTTCGGTCCGCTCTTCATTCGCAAAAACCCCGAACCCCTTCACGGCGGTCACCGATACCAATATGACAACAATAAGAAGTAAAGTTTGATAACGCATAAAAAAGTGAAAAGGGTTTAGGGATTAGGGATTAATGTGTTTTATTTAACATTCGCTTCTAACCCCTGACCACTCATTAACTGACCCCTAAGTTTTTGGTATTCCTCATACTTCGGCAACTCGGATGCTTTCCCGATACCGAGCTGTTTCAAAAAATCGAACGTCACCTCGTACGCGTACATATTCCCCTTTTCCATCTTGCGTTCAATAAGTCCGCGCATCAGAAGATTCCGCAGCGTAAACGACGAATTCACTCCTCGTACGAAATCGATATGCGCACGCGTCACCGGTCCAAAGTACGCGACTAAGGACAGCGTCTCCAGCGCAGCGGACGTAAGCTCTTCTTTCAGGCTCTCTTTCACGAATTCTTCCAAAAATGCGCCGAACTGCGGCTTGGTCACGAGCTGATACAATCCGTTTTTTTCGACAACCTGCAGGCCGCGGTGCTCGTCCGCACACTGCTGTGCAAGCGCCGAACACGCCTCCATAGCCGCCTGGGTGGAAATTTTTAAAAATGACCCCATTTTCTCGGCAGATAGGGCCTCTCCGTACAAGAATAACAACGCCTCCACGGCCGCAACTTTTTCTACGTCACTCATATATTTCAGTATACCAAAATATCACCAAATTGCCCATCCTGCGTTGCCTGCACTTTCCGATCTCGCAATAAATGCAGCAATGCCAAAAACAGCACAATTACCTCGTGCTTTGTTTGCTCCCCTGCCAAGGATGAAAACCGCTGTGATCCTTGGAGTACTGACTCGGACAACTCTTTGATTTTCTCTTCCAACGTCACGAGCTGCCGTTCCATTTTCTGCTCCTCTTTGACCAGCGTCGTAATAACCGCCGTCGCCCGTTCAAACGACTGCCGAATGTCCTCCTGTGCAAGTCCACCCGGAGGGTAAAACACCGGCACGGTGGTTTTGAGATACTCTCGCGAAAACGACTGGTCCGACTCCATCCAGAATTTCTTCAACTCCGCGAATATCGGCTTGAGCGCGCTGTACACCCGCAACTGCTTTTCCAAATCGAACATATTTTCCTCTTCATCCTGAGGCAATTCCAGCTGGGGCAGAATGGCTCGAGATTTGATAAACAGCAGTTGCGTCGCAACCACCAAAAAATCTGATACGAGCCGCGCAAATTCCCTATAATCGGTGTTCCGAGGCTCGACCTCGGTTTTCGGAGGCTGAGCCTCGGAACTCATTTTTTTCGCATACGCCACAAAATCGGCCGTTACAGCCGCCAAGCTGATGGACGTGATATTCATTTTTTTCTGTTCAATCAGCTCCAATAATTTTTCCAACGGCCCGGAAAAATTCTCAAGCGAGATACTATACATACGGCTAAGTATAGATGTATACTAGGGGCATGTCCATCGCTATATACAGAAAATACCGCCCCCAAACGCTTGCTGACATCATCGGGCAGGAGTCGGTGACTGGCGTGCTTGCAAGCGCCTTGAAACAGGATAAAATCGCGCACGCCTATCTTTTGTATGGGCCCCGTGGAACAGGCAAAACTACTATTGCCCGCATCGTCGCTAAAGCAATAAACTGCCAAAATCAGAAGAACGGAGAGCCGTGCAACATATGCCCGCATTGCCTTGCGATACAAAACAATCAGGCACTCGACGTTATCGAAATAGACGCGGCGTCAAACCGGGGCATAGACGAAATCCGCAATCTGCAGGAACTTACCAAAACACTTCCGGCCATATTCCGCTATAAGGTTCTCATTATAGACGAGGTGCATATGCTTACTCCCCAGGCATTCAACGCACTGCTCAAAACCCTGGAAGAACCTCCCGCGCACGCGGTATTTATTCTCGCCACCACCGAATACGAAAAACTCCCTGCTACTATTATCTCACGCACCCAGCGGTATCACTTCCGCCGGCTCACCCTGCAAGAAATAGCGACAAAACTTAAAAAAATATGCGAGGCTGAAAAAATAACATTTGAACCTGAAGCTCTTGAACTCATTGCCCATGCCGCGGACGGCGGCGTACGTGACGCCGAATCGCTCCTTGACCAAATAAGCTCAATGAAGGGCAGTGTATCGACCGGCCACGTAGAGCAAGTGTTGGGCAAAGTTGACTTCAAAAAAACTTCCCATATGTCGGGACTTATTATAGAAAAAAATCTTGAAAACGCGCTTGAGTTCCTGCACGAAATCCACACCGGCGGACACAACGTATTCCAATTCAACAAAGACATCACCGAATACCTGCGCCGGGTGCTGTCACTCAAACTCAATCCGAAGCTTGAGGAACTATTCAGCCGCGATATCGCCCACTCAGAATTGCAGGAAATAAAACAACACGCCCTGAAAGCAGATCCCGAGTTTCTGATTAAAGTTATAAAATCTCTCATCCAAGCGTACACCTATATGCGCTACAATCCCTTCCCTATCGCCCCCTTCGAAATCGCATTAATTGAGAATTTGAAATAAAAAATCCCGCCTCATAAGACGGGATATGCCCTTTTTAATACACGTAACTTTTCTCTTCAAAAAACATCTCACGAAGCTTTTCGAAGATTACATATAGATCCTTTCCTTGTATTGATTCCAGCGTGATCGCGGTGTCGTATTGCCATCGCATATCAATTGGATCCGGTTTATGCTCGAATCCCTGGACCCAAGCGTGCACCGCCTTTGAGCTTTCCGTAAAAAGCGCGGCAAGAGGAGAGGTTTTCTCCTCAAGAAGTATTCCGTCTGCCGTTACACAGACATACATACCCCCGCTCAAACGGGTGCCAATCGGCAAATGCGCTGTATCGGAACCATGAGCAGCCAATTCAACAATCGGCCGCGAACTGGAATCCACACGGTCAATCATGCGGTAGAGTGAGTTATCTGTACATAATACAAAAAACTCTTTTTTAAGCATAGCTCCCCGCATTACGTTAAACATATGTATCCTTTCCTTTTATTTTTTATGTTAAAGAGCATGCCAATTGTAGCATGCTCTTTGTAGAAAGTCAAGTCCTATTTTTTATAACGCGTCAATGGCATCCTCGGCGACTTCTTGCGCGTCTTCCGCTGAATCCTGCGCGTCATCGTAGTCGCCATCGTCGTACGCCTCTTCGGCTTCTGCAAGCAGGTCTTGCGCCTCTTCAAGCAGTTCCTGTGCCTCGTCCACATCGTCACCGTCGTCTTCGGCTTCATCGATCGCGTCTTCGGCTTCATCTATTGCGTCTTCCGCCGCACGGATGGCATCTTTCGCATCCTCTTGGGAATCCTCCCCTATCGCGTCAATCGCGTCGTCAACCAAATCTTCCGCGTCCTGCGCGAGATCAATCGCCTCTTCAAAATCATCCGCCCGGTACGCGTCTTTTGCGCTCTTCAGCGTATCTTTAGCTTCATCAAGCAAATCCCATGCCTCATCAACGCTCTTATCATCGTCCTCCGCGTCGTCAATCTCACCTTCCGCGTTATCAATAAGATCATCAACCCGATCAATAAGACTGTCCGCCTCATCTTCCTCCGTTTCACCCCCTGCCGCGACAAGCGCGTCATCGGCGCTCTTACCCGCGTCCTCAGCGGCTCCGATCGCATCGTCAAATTCTCCTTCAAAATACGCGAGTATCGCATCAAACAAATCATCCTTCGCATCCGAAAGGTCCTCTTCTGCGTTTTCAACCGAGTCGCCGTCATCTTCGGCGTCATCAATCTGATCCTGCGCGTCTTCTATTTTTTGAATTGCCTGTGTAATTGCGTCTCGAGCATTCGAATTTTCCGAGGTCGTCACGGTCTTTACCTGCGATTGCAGTTTTTCAACCTGTTGCAACAATGCCGCAAGCTGCTGCTGTGCCGCGTTCGTATTCCCCTGCCCCGCGTTTGCCTGGCCAGAAGCGGGTCCGTTCGGGGAATTAGAAACTATGCTTGCGATAAGCTGCCCGTACTTGGCTTGCGACAGTGGACCAAAATATCCACTCGCCGGTGTTATGCCGTTGGCGATCTGCCAGCGAATAACCGCTTCTTCCGTTAAGCCTCGAAAGAGGGTTGTCTCACTGCCAGGTGAGCCGGCACCTTCGGTAGAGATGATAACACCCGCGTCGTTCAGATATTGCTGAAGACATCGGACATCCTCGCCCTCATCCCCCAACTGCAGCCCTCTATCAAATACGCACTGTACCTTCGCGGATGCCACTGGTACGCCGACCAATATAAGCGCGAGCGCTAGCCCGCACACAGCCACGGAAAATATTAAAGTTTTTCTCATGCGATACAGTATAAACCACTCACAAGATCAAAACAAGATTCTTTAATCCACAAACGTAAGAGCTTTGCCCTTTTTATCGCCCCTGCCGGTGCGGCCGATGCGATGCACATAATCATCGTGAGACTTGGGCATATCAAAGTTAATCACATGACTCACGTCGGGGATATCCAATCCCCGCGCCGCGACATCGGTCGCCACCAGAACGCGAGCTCGGTTCGTTTTAAAGTCATTAAGCGCACGCTGACGCTGTGAAGGATTTTTATTGCCATGAATTGCCGCCGAAGAATGCCCACGGCTCCGCAAAACATCCGCGAGCCGCTGAACTCCATGTTTTGTCCGTCCGAACACGAGCACTTTTTCAAATTCTTTTTTCTGCAAAAGACCGTGCAGAATGTCGTACTTCGAAGCCCCGCCGGTTACCCGAATAATATCCTGATGCACGTTTTGAGCCGTCTCCCCTGTTTTGACTGAAATGCGCACGGGATCGTCCCTCAAAAATTCTTTGATGAGGTGCTCAACATCGAACGAAATAGTTGCCGAGAAAAAAAGAGTGTGCCGCTCGGTGGGCAGTTTGGAAATAATGGATCGCATATCATGGATAAATCCCATATCAAGCATCCGATCCGCTTCATCCAGCACAACCGTCCGAAACCTGGCAAGTTGAAGTACGCCACGCTCAATAAGATCCTTGATTCTGCCTGGTGTTCCGATCACAAAATTATTGAAGTAGCGCAGGCCGGCAATCTGTTTTCGGATAGGCACGCCGCCAACCGCGCAAACGGAAAAGAGACGCATGCCTTTGGTGAATGCTTTGAATTCCTCGTCTATCTGTATGGCAAGCTCATGCGTAGGAACCACAATAAGCACCTGTTCATTCTTTCCCAAAAGAACTTTATTGATAAGCGGTATTAAAAACGCGGCGGTTTTCCCAGTTCCGGTATTCGCGATGCCAACAATGTCTTTCCCGCTCAAAATCTCGGGAATCGCTTTGTCTTGAATCGGCGTAGGAACCTCATATCCCTTCGCCGCAATATTCGCCCGCAGGCGCGTATCAACCTGAAAATCGGCGAATGCATGCGCGGGAACGAAAACCTCCGCCTCCGACTGCTTCACCGTAGTATTAATGTATCTGGATATGTCTATTTTCTTCTCAGAAAATCTGCCGCGTGGTTGCGGCCGCCTTCCAGAAAAAGGCCTGCCGCCAAAGCGGCGCATCCCGTTAGAAATCCTACCCGCGCTTGCGCGCCCGGAGGGCTGGGGCGGGCCATTTCTAACGGGACGCATGCTATTTCTTTGCATATGTGTATTCAGGACCAAAAGTCCTCATAACCTCGAGCCTTTAGTTAATCATTCGCGGCCCCGTCTCGTAGGTTTAGGTATATACTTCCAACCGAAGAGAGTTAAGTTATGGAGAGAGTATAGCAGGTTTGCCCCACAAAGTCAATCTTTATTGAAAAGTGTCCTAAAAAAAGCTACACTAGCCGTGTAATTGCGGGGTGGTGCAATGGTAACACGCCTGCCTTTGAAGCAGGAGCTCCAGGTCCGATCCCTGGCCCCGCAGCAGTCAATATCGAAACACTTATAGAAATAATAAACGGATGGCCCGAATTAAAAAGAGTAAAAGTAATTTCTGAAGAACGCATCAGAGAACAAGAGCATGGCATTGCAACATTATACAATGACCGGCGCCTTTATTTCGTATTCAATCCAATACAAGGATTACTATATAAACTTGAGGGAAAATATGAGTATAGGTACATGAATGGAGAAAATAAAGCAGATGTCCGAGACCGCGTGAGAAGCTTTTTAAGCACGTTGGTCCGTGAGTATTCACAACAAAAGGTGCTTATTATCTCACATCATCTGACACTACTCTGTCTGCGAGCAAATCTGGAACGTTGGACTCGGGAAATGTTCGTTAAAATAGACAAAACAGAAAAACCCATAAACTGCGGGGTTACCATATACAAAGGAGATTTTAGAAAGGGAACAGACGGAAAACTCATGTTAAAATCCTACAATGGAAAGCTTTATTAAGAAGCGAACCTATAAAAAGTATATCGCAACCGGTATGCTTTTTAGTTGCAATCTGACAAAAAGAGGATTACAATTACACAATCGAACTCAAAAAAGTAAATAAATAAAAGGAGGGTTACCATGAGATGCCTAAAGCACCCGAGCGCAAAGATGATCATCTTCTCCGATACTACGGGCGTATGTGAAAGCTGTGTTAATGAAATAGCGGCCACAGAGGAAAAACACGGAATTCATTTTTTGATTGAAATAAAAAAAGACGTGTATAGCGATCAGTTCAAAAAACTGGAAGAATGGCTCAAAAAACAACAGGAGGTTTCAAAAAAATCAGTTGAGTGGTGCATCACCAAAGCACTGGCGATTCGCGCGGTACTGCTAGGTGTATCTATCGAACACATACTCGACGGCATCGCGGTCTCCGCTCGCGTGGATGAGCTTCTTATATAATTTTGCCGTTCAATAATGAACGGCATTTTTATTTTATGTTATACTTTCCGTATGGCTGAATATCCGAAACCAGAGACGAAAGAGGTCCCCATTCCCCCGAGGTGGACCAAGGCGATCGGCGTGGGAATCGTTGTAATGGGGATGGCAATGGGAACCGGCGAGCTCATCTTATGGCCGCACCTGACCGCGAAGCACGGGCTGGGCATCCTGTGGCTCGCGCTTGTGGGCATAACTTTGCAATACTTTATCAACCAGGAAGTCGCGCGCCACGCGGCGGCAACTGGCGAGAGCTTCTTTTCTACATCAGGCCGCATCATACGATGGTCGCCATTTTTCTGGCTCATAGCGGGCATACTCCTGTATATGTGGCCCGGCTGGGCAAGCATTTTGGGGACTATAGCAAGTAAACTATTCCAGACCGGCGACTACCTTCTGTGGTCGTATGTATCGCTGGGGCTGCTTTTGGCCATTACTTTCTTGGGCAAGGTCGCGTACGCGACACTCGAGCGATCACTCAAAATAATAGTGCCAGTGTTTCTTGTTCTCCTTGTTGTGGTGAGTTTTCTGAACCTTTCAGGTGAAACGCTCGGAAACGCACTTGCGGGACTGGTAAACTTCGGATACATCCCCGGAGATATAGACATCGCCGTACTCTTGGGCGCGATCGTATTCGCAGGGGCGGGAGGCATGCTGAATTTGTGCGTATCGTTCTGGTATCGCGACAAGCAGATTGCGATGGGCGCGTATGTGGATCGAATCGAAAATCCCATCACCGGCAAGCCTACCGCATCAGCGGCTCACGCGTATCAATTTGAAACGACAGACGAAAATATGTCCCGATGGAAAGGATGGATGCGCTACGTCCGCATCGATCAGGGAATCATCTTCTGGCTGTTGGGAGTCATATCGATTGTACTGGTAAGTGCCAACGCGGTCGCCGTGCTCGCACCGCAGGGGCTGGTGCCCTCAGGCGTGGAAGTCGCAACTCTGCAGGCCGAAATATTCGGCGCGCAGTTCGGCGCGCTGGGAGAAAAGCTTTTTTTGGCGATGGCGTATCTGATGCTTTTTGCGGTTATGTGGACAGTGGTGGACGCGCTCACACGCATTATATCGGATATTCTACATACGAATACGAAGGTGGGTACGCGAATTTCAATACATAAGCTCTATTATTCATTTATCGTAATTATCGTTGTGGCGCAGGCGATCCTTTTGCCTATGCAACAGCCGCTTACATTCCTCGTAATAAGCTCGGTGCTGGGCGGCATAAGTATGGCAATCTACACTCCCCTGCTCATATACGCGAACAACACCAAACTACCCAAAAAGATCCGCCCCAACATCATAACCAATGTTGTTATGGTATTCGCAGCACTGTTTTACATTTACTTCACATATCGGATTATTCTAAATTATTTTGCGGGATGAGTATAAAAAATCCCGATCAAAGTATCGGGATAAAATAGTCCGCAGAGCACACGAGCGCCCCTCTCGGGTACCGTTCGTCCATATAGAGCACCTAGCGCTCCGCGGTTACTCCCATGACATAGGGATACCATGGGAAGAAGTTTGTTAAAAAACGACAAACAGTATAGCAAAACATGTATATTTGTCAACAAAAAACCCAGCGCGCAAACGCTGGGTGCTTTCTATCAAAGTTCATTCGATAAAAAGTTTTTTGAATGTAATGATGCCCATTTTTGGCTCAGACACAGTATAAGGCAGAACTTGTACTCGATCTCTAAACACTGCGACCCCAAGTTCAACCTGAAACTCCCCATACTCGCACGTGATGGTGCCGCGTGTGGAAGTTCGAATAACTCCGCTATCGGATGGAAACCTGCTGTTCTTTAAAAAATAGAGGACAAGGCGATTGATCGCTTCAACGGCATTTATAAGCCTCGTATCCATGTCATGAGATTTGCTTACGTGCTCGTCATACGTCAACCCTAGGTGGTGCACACAACAGTTTGAAGCATACCAGCCTGTCTCTATTTTCTCCCTTTTCAACATATCCCGCACTCCTTGGCGAAGCAGTCCTCCTTGGATTTCAATGGGATGATAATTCTTTTCCATTATCGCCTCCAGAATCCCAAGATGGATATCCGGATTGGGATAGAAAACGAAAGGGTCTTCCGTGACTTCTCGAGCGGCCAGGAGAACCTGTTCGTTGATCTCCGGAGCTACATCATCAATACCAAAGAAGTTATTATAATCAATCCCGTCGAAGAAGAAAGGATTCCATCGAGATCTGATAATTTTTGCCTTACGTGCTTCTGTTTTTACCGAGCCAAGCACAGACTCATTGGGCAGAACGAAGCCTACATTCATCATTACAACTCCCTATGATTTAGTTTTAAGAAACAGTTAGCTAACCTGTTCTTCAAACCGTCCGTAATAAACCGTTTGGGAACAGACCCCCAGTATTACAGATATTGCATTTCTTGTAAAGTGGCATATACTGCACCTCGGCACATGGACGGCTACCTAGCATCGTTTTTCGAACCAAAAGTGGTGCTGGGAGGAAAGTCCGGACACTTATCTCGACGCAAGTTGGGAGCGCGTAGCGGGTAACGCCCGTCGGGGGTAACCCTAGAGGTGCGAACAGAGACGAGTCCCTTCGGGGAGTGAAACGGCTAAATCCTTACGTGAGTGCAAGGACGTACTTCCCGGTATTCCGCCAGCTGGCGGAGTCGGGATTTGATCCGCTTGACCCCGAGAGCAATCGAGGGGCTAGATAAATTGTTGTCTTCCGCCTTCGCCGGCTGGCGAATGGCGGAAAAACAGAATCCGGCTTACGGTGTGCCAAACAAGATCAAAAAATCCGGTCAATCGCCGGATTTTTTGCTGATCGAAGAAAATGCAACATACAATGCAAGTTGCGTATTGAATGTGGAACTTTTGCCAAACAATGAGCCAAGCGCATCTTGTATGCCATCTTTCTGCATATCCTCGTGCAGTTCCTCAAGAGATCGAATACATATATCCTTATCATCCGATTGTTCCAAAATAAGTTGCTCCATTTCATCCCTGCTTGCCGCATCATACTTCAGGCTTTTCGCCAACTGCTCCATACGGATTACTTTCTCGGTATACAGGACCGCATACATTACCGCTTTTTTAAATTTTTCAAGAAAACGGGGGGCGTGCTCGCACTCGGACTCAAGCTGTTCAAACGAAAAGCCCCCCAAGACATCCTTAAAATGCTCCAAACGCTCCGGATTGCTCTGTACATACTCTGCCAAAGAAACATCTTCTTTTGGGCCTTCAAACTTTTTCATATGCTTATAATAGCGTGCGGGCGGTCGCCTCGTCCAGCGCCTCGTTTACGAGCGCATCGGCAATCCTGTTTTCTTCCCGTGGGATGTGCGTGAACCGCACGTCCAAAAAATCCTGCTTCAGGTTCCATATCTGTATGAAAAACGGAAACAGCTCCTCCTCCTTTAATTTAAAGTACCCCGACAGCTGGTTCACGATAAGCTGGCTGTCGGATCGAATTTCCACATTCGTCTGCTCTGCCTTCTTGGTGCCGATGATCTGCTTTACTTTTTTGAACGCGAACACAATCGCGCGATACTCGGCAATATTGTTCGTTGCCGCACCGAAGTACTCGGAATACTTTTTGTTAAGTACCGGTATATATACTCCAACCGCCGCCGGTCCCGGGTTTCCCCGCGATCCCCCATCGGTGTAGATAATTACGTCTTTTTCTTTACGATTATTTTTTTCCATTCGATTTTTTTACTATTTTCCACGGAAGCGGGGTTCCCAATGGGAGACGGATGCCGGCAGCAACCGGATGACCTCCTCCTCCATATTTTTTAGCAAGCCTTGTAACATCAAATAGTCCCTTTTCGGATCTCAGAGAAATATGGATTTCACTTTCATCCTGAGCCCAAACAATAGAAAACGGAGGCAGCTTCGCATAAAGTACATGCGCAACCTCGGAACGAATGCTTTCGGTAGACTCATTCACCGCATATACGGTATGCCCCTCAAAGCGGACCTTCTGTGCGCGCGCTGCTGATTCTTCAATAAGCCGCTGGCGATATTTTTCGATCAGTTTCCCCCCTGTAAATATTATTCTCCTTGTTTTAGGGTTTTCCACTTTTTTTGCGAATAGTCCCCATCTGTTAAAATCATCCATTCCCTCCAATGCAAGCATATTGCGAACTAGGTTTGTCTGTGAATACTTCCGTCTCCAAAGATCGCCATCTTCCACATAACGGACCAGCCAGGGTGCTTTTCCCCCCGCAAAAAAATATTTCCACGCAAGCCCTGCTCCTGATTTTTTTGTATCAAAAAGATAATCATCCGCAAAAGCCACGTACGCAGCCGAGGATTGGTGATGATCAATAACCGTAACAACATTCCCCTTCTTTTTAAGAAGCGCGATTTTATTTCCTCTCGGGCACAAATCAACAAAAAACAGCAAGGAATTGTGGGGTAATTTTTTGGGAAGACTGTCGGGGAGCAAAGCGGTATAGGCGGCTTTTTCCCCAAGTTTCTTCCACACAACCCATGCAGCGCAAAAACCATCAAAGCAATCCTTGTGGTAGTACACGTATACCTTTTTTGTACGTTTTTTCATATATCTTATTTTAACGCCTCTATCCCCGGGAGCTTGTGGCCCGCGAGAAATTCCAGCATTGCCCCACCGCCCGTCGAAAGGAATATTCTCTTGGGAAGATTTTTGTGCTGCTTCAGAACAAACGAAGTCGTCTCTCCTCCGCCAATAACAGCGGTCACGTGCGAGGCGCAAATCGCTTCGAGCACCCGTTTTGAACCACCCCAAAACTCCTTATTATCCGTATCCCCAAGCGGTCCTCCCCATATGACAAACTTGGATTTCCGTATGATGTCCGCGTACAATTCGGCGGTTTGCGGACCTATATCAAGAATCCGCTTATTCCTAATGACAACATCAATCGGAATCATGAAGTTCGACCTTCCCAGACCAAGGTCAAACCTCCTGATACTAAAATCCTTATCGAACAAAGAGTCACCCACGGGGATTCCTTGCTCGTAGAAAAATGTATTCGCAATTCCTCCGCCAACAAGTATGTGATCCGCTTTTCGCGCAAATGATTGTATCAGCGGCGTTTTGTCGGATATTTTTGCGCCGCCTAACACAAGCGTAAGAGGTGTTTGCGCCGCTCGTCGAGCTTCGGACAACTTTTCAATCTCTTCCTGCATCGCAAGTCCTGCAAACGAAGGAAGCAGCTTCGGCAGCAGGACCATGCTCGCTGTTTTGCGGTGCGAGAAAGCAAACGCATCCTGTACGTACACATCTCCCAATTTCGCAAGCTTTCGAGCAAACGCGAAATCATTCGAGTCCTCTCCTTTAAAGAATCGCAAATTTTCAAATACTGTTATGTTTGTCTTCAATACATCGCTAAAAATTTTTTCAAAAGGTCTGAGAGAAAGCAGTCTTTCTTTCCCCCTCGGCCTCCCTCGGTGGCTCAACAGCGTCACCCGGTACCCTTTCTTCAACAGGTGCCGAATCGTGGGGATCGCGCGCTCAACGCGCAGAGATGCATGCTCATCCCCCGCTTTTATATTCAAATCAATCCGCACCAACGCGATCTGGCCTTTCTTTGCTTTTGGTATGTTGCGCAAAAACTTCATTTATTCAATAATAGCAGTTGCAGATAATTCATGCCATGCGGGTATGGTATAACGGCATTATGTAACCTTCCCAAGGTTGAGACACGGGTTCGACTCCCGTTACCCGCTCATCATTTACTCACAACTCCCTCGGATGTCCATTCCACATCAGGCATAAACAAAAAAATCACCGACGCATCTTTTCTCGCCTCACGCAGCCACTCTTCCAAACTCAATCCTTCCGCCTGCAAACGGCTGCTCAAAATCTGATTCCGAGCTTCATGCTCCAAAAAATACTTTTTAATGCTCCCATCGGAAGCCTGCGTCATGGCACGAAGCGTTTCACGCGACGCGGAATCAGACCACAACGGATCCACAATTGCGGCTATTTCGCCGCGCAACTCGCGTGCACCCACATCCAAAACCAGTCTTTTCTCTATAAGATGCGCGTCCACCAGTCCCTCAAGCACCGCCCGATCCAGTTGCAACTGCATATTCTTGTCCTGTTCAGCTGTCTGACCGCCCTGCGCAAGGTATGAGTAGTACGCATATGAAAGATCGTACGCGTCTCGATATTCGAAAGCATACACTGGCGAACCCGACACGATAAGAATCGGATACAACCCAAACGAAACAATGCACATTCCAAGAACAGCAAACGATACAACAATAATAAGAATGGTGCGGAGTTTTTTATTCATTCGGTTAATCGGGAATCACAATGATCATCCCCTCTCCAGGTTTTTTGTAATTAAATCTGCTGCGAAGGAATTTCTCGACATTCTCGGGATATACATAATAACGCGCCTCTAATTCAAGCTGCTTGTTTTCTTCCGCAAGCGCACCGTAGGCCTTGCCCCGCTCCTCGGCCGAGGTACGCAATTCCGAAGTTTCACGAAGCATGCCGTACAGCTGTATCCACAAAAAAACCAAAACACAGGCAAATGCAACCAAAATCAATATACGCTTCACTCGCATATATTCAGCATATCATTTTATACAGTGTTCGTGTACTATAGACCCATACCTATGGCAGACAACATACGCAACATCTGTATAATCGCGCATATAGACCATGGCAAATCCACTCTGGCAGACCGTCTGCTGGAGATCACCGGCACGGTGGAAAAACGCAAGATGAAAGAGCAGTACCTCGACCAGCTGGAGTTGGAGCGGGAACGCGGAATTACCATAAAAATGGCTCCTGTCCGTATGCACTATAATGACTACATCATAAACCTAATCGATACACCCGGCCACCCAGATTTCGGATATGAGGTATCTCGCGCGCTTGAAGCGGTTGAAGGCGCCATACTCCTGGTAGATGCAACCCAGGGTATCCAGGCCCAGACACTTTCCAATTTTTATGCCGCGCAAAAAGCAGGCCTTACCATCATACCCGCCATAAACAAGGTGGATCTGCCCGCAGCCCGCGTCGAGGAGGCGCTCGCCGAAACGGCCGCGCTTACCGGAGTTGCTGAAGAAAAAATCTTGCATATATCCGGAAAAACAGGAGCGGGGGTAACAGAGTTATTGGAAAAAGTTGTATCTGAGGTTCGACCTCCCCAAACCGAGGTCAAATCTCCGATTCCAATAAACCGCGCTCTTATATTCGACTCGTTTTATGATGATCACAAGGGCATTGTCGCGGTGGTGCGCATGACAGATGGAGAATTAAAAACTGGAGATGCTTTGCATCTTATTGCCGCACGTGAACGTATATGGTCAAAAGATGTCGGCTATTTTATCCCACGCCCCTTATCGGCACCCGCGCTCCATGCGGGAGAAATCGGGTTTGTTACTACCGGGCTTAAGGATCCGAACAAAATAAAAATCGGAGACACCATAATCAACTCAAAACTCAAACTTGAGCATCTGCGGCTGCCTGGGTACAAAGAGCCAAGTCCGGTTGTGTTCGTATCGTTTTTCCCAGATGACGCGAACGAATACGAGCATCTCAAAAAAGCGCTCGAGCGCCTGCGCCTCAACGACTCGGCATTTTCATTCGAGCCGGATTTCAACGAAGTGCTCGGACGCGGATTCAAAGGAGGATTTTTGGGAAAACTGCACTTTGAAATTGTCGCACAGCGGCTCGATCGGGAATTCGGTATCAAGACCGTAACCTCATTCCCGTCGGTTGCGTATAGGGTCGACACCATTCTCGTCCAGAACCCCAAAGACCTCCCGGACGAATTCAATGAGATCCAAGAGCCATACATCAAAATGGAAATTGTATGCCCGAATACGCTCATCGGCAGTTTATTGGGACTTAAGGAAAAATTCCGCTGGGGACACATGAGCACCGAACTACTGGGTGATCGCATCATCTTGCGTACACGCATGCCGCTTGCCGAGCTTATATCGGACTTCGATGATATGCTCAAATCCATTTCAGGCGGCTTCGCTTCGTTCAGCTACGTAGAGGATGGCTACGAGCGCGGCGATCTGGAGCGGCTCGACATATTGGTGGCCGACGAACTGGTCCCTGGACTTTCACGGGTATTGCCAAAATCCGCGATCGAATATGAGTCCCGCAAAATGGTGCGCTTGCTGAAAGATACCTTGCCCCGACAGCAGTTCGCCCAAGCCATACAGGCAAAAGCGCACGGACGCATACTCGCCCGCGAAACCATCCCCGCGATGCGCAAAGATGTAACCGGCTATCTCTACGGCGGAGACCGTACCCGCAAGATGAAGCTGTGGAAAAAACAGAAAGAGGGCAAAAAGAAGCTGCTTTCTATGGCCAAAGTGCGCATTTCACCTGAAGACTTCAAGAAGCTTTTAGCAAAATAATTTGCTATACTTATTCGTAATGAAATCAAAACGGCATTATGGCTTCTCGCTTCTCGAAACGGTCGTATACATCGGCATACTTGCCACCGTAGCAGGCATATTCACGGGCGTGTTCCAATCAATCCTCAGAACACAAATATCCGAAACATCCCAAAACGAGATTACCAGCCAGCTCAATTTTGCTGTGCAGACCATACAGCGGCTTGTGAAGAATTCGAGCGTCATTGAGTTCGACGGCTGCGGCGCCACCACCACGCTCTCGCTTATTATGCCGCAGGAAGCCTATAGCCCTACCTCCATATACGCGCAGAACAGCAAACTGTACATCCAACAGGGATCGGGGACGGCACAGACACTCACGAGTGATACCGTTACCGTGGATTCGCTGGAATTCAAAAAACTCTGCAATACCGGGGCAAAGGATACGATTGAAATACACATCGCCATATCCAAACTGGATGCTTCGACCAATGACCGCATCTCACGCTCGCTTACATCGGCTATTTCGCGCGTGAACGCGGTTACATTCGATTCAAGCCTGCTTCCGCCCACCGATGCCACGTACGATGTTGGCACCTGGCCCACCCTACGTTGGCGCAATGGCGCGTTTTCAGGACAGGTGAAAGCGGGACAATTGTGTATCGCAGATGACTGCCAGTCGTCATGGAGCTCAGCATCACAGTGGAGTGCTACTGGAACGAACATCTATTATAACGATGGAAATGTAGGCATCGGGACGACAGAGCCGGGGACTTTATTACATATTCCCACTAGCCAAACAGGAACATCAATTACTGCGGGTAGTTTGGCAAACGGAGTCGTCCTAGCTCTTGGAAACAGCAGTGCTACCATTAATAATATAGCTGCTATCGGATTTTCTGGTAGTGCTACTGGGATTGGTGATTGGGTAAAAATGGGCGCACAATTTACTGACAGAACTGGGTCAAGTGAAGATGCTGACTTTTTCATCTCAACCATCGCAGGAGGTTCTGCTTCTGAAAAATTCAGAATCACAAGCACCGGCAACGTCGGCATAGGCACCACAACACCGTCAAATACACTTACTGTAAACGGAGACATCGGATTCGCAGATGGCACCACCTTAAGCACCGCGTACCCCACGCGCGGCGCAACGCTGAACATATCCACATCCACACTTGCCGCATACAGCGGAACCTCGGCAACATCCACCATCGAACTCGGATTCGCATACCGCCCCCAGACATTCGTAAACGCCAAATGCGTGGCGGACGCCGGATCGTTCGCGTACCGCATCGGAGACGGCACGAACTGGTCAAACACGCTCTCCTGCACCACCTCAAGCACGAGTTTTAATGATTTCACGACCAACAACACATTCACACAGGGTGAAGCGCGCTATATACAAGTCGGATCATTTTCAAGTTTTTCAAAAAGCAGTTTGACCATAGGCATCCAAGATACCGCTGACTAACGGGATGAAAAAACATCTTCCATTTATTCTTTCAATACTTGGTGTTATCGCGATCGCGGTGGTAGCTTTGGTATTGTCAAAGCCATCAGCAGTCCGAGCCGTCGACTGGTACAATGCAAGTTGGCAATACCGCGTCAAAATAACTGTACAAAATACAGAAGTTGATGCCGACCTGACCAATTTTCCTGTATATGTAGACCTCTCAGACCTGCCTGCGGGATTCCATTCACATGTCAACCAGACCGACGCGCGGGATATCCGAGTGACCAAAACGGACGGAACAACCGAGCTTCCAAGAGAAGTGGTTTTTTACACCGCCGCCTCGGACACGGGGGAACTGCATTTTAAGGCGGATAGCGTCGCCGATGCTTCCGATACGGATTTCTATATTTATTACGGCAACGCGGGAGCATCTGATTATGCGATATCGGATACCTATGGAGCAAACAATGTATGGACAAACGGGTATGAAGCCGTCTATCACTTACATGAATCATCTGGCGGCACCGATGCAATAAAAGATTCAACTGCAAACGCAAACCATAGTACCGATGCAAATACTCCAACATTTGGAGCAACTGCGCCGGTAGGAAAAGGAATAACATTCAACGGGAGCAACGAAGACCTTACGCTTAAGAATTATCCGGGATATTCAACCGAGATGCACTATTCGTTCTGGGCGAAGCCCACAAGCGCATCCACCCAGTATAATATAATAGCGACAAAATCCCAGCTTCTTCGGTTAAACCATGCGAGCACCAATAGAACATATCTTTGGGCGAATACCTCTGGCGCAGCTGATTATATAAACTACACCTGGGACACAAACTGGCACTATGTATCGGCTGGATATAAGAATACAGTGGGCTGGCTGTTTCTTATTGACACCACCACAAAAACCGTCTCAAGCGCTGGGTCATATCTAAATACAACTAATTCTAATAAGACAATCGCCCAATACGGTTGGGGAAGCTATTTCGGCGGAACGCTTGACGAGATTCGCATTTCAAACACAATGAGAAACCTGACATGGTCAAGCACTGAATATAATAACCAAAATGCCCCAAACACGTTTTATGCGGCGGGGGCAGAGGAGGGGGCTCCAAGCGAAGAGGAAGCGGTTATTCCTCCTCCAGCCATTATTTTCTTTGAAGAGCTGTAGAACACCCCTACGGATTTCTATCCACATACTCCCTGCTCACCGGCCCAAAGTAGCCCGAAGGAGGATTGATGTTGTGTGCCTGCTGGAAGCGGGCCAGAGCTTGTTGAGTTCGTTGGCCAAAGAGGGTTGTTTCATTGTTGGGAGATCCTGCTCCTGAGGTAGCTACCAGGAATCCTTGGTTGTTGAGATAGCGTTGCAGTTGTCTGACGTCTTCGCCTTGGGAGCCGATGGTCAGATTGCGTGAGAAAGTAGTGGGTAGTGGTCCGCCAGCTGGCGGATGGGTAGTGGGAAGAGACGGAGCAAATATATCCCCTCCACTCACACTACAGATACCGTTGGGACAAAGCGTGGTGGGTTGTGAGTTTTGAGTGGTGGATTGCAGGATGGGTGCGGTCTGTAATGCTTTCTGCTGGGCTACCTTAAGGAAAAGTGATTGGAGTATGGAAAATAAGGTTTGGATGCGGGATTGGAGATCGGACAGAGGATTGAGGGAATCGGAAGTCGGAGATTGGGTGGTGGAAGTTGGAGAAGGGCGGGGGCTGGGAGAGCGTTTGATGGGAGAGCCGCCTCCACCGCCACCTCCGCCCGATCCTCCGCCGCCTCCTGATGATTGAGTGGGGGTTGGGGAAGCTTGCGGGGTGGGCGAAGGAGATACAACTGAAGCTGAAGATGTGAGCTCCAGAGATGCAAGCTGGATGTTATATTCACGACCGGTGATCGTAAGCGTATGCGTACCTGCGGTGAGTGTCCAGACCATGGGATCAAATTCGTTTGTATCAAAAGTGCCGGTGCCACGCAGGGATGCCAGATAGGTTGTATACGAGGTACTTTGGCGCAGGTCGGATGTGTGATAGTCGTCCGTTGCGATATCAGCATCCCAGCCCAGATACAAGGAATCCTTTCCCCCGTCGGGCGCAATGGTGGTAATGCGAAGCCGATACTCTCCGGTTGCGGGGATGGAAAATCGATAGGTTGCTTTTCCTTCTCCGGTGGGTGTGGTGATGTAGCTGGTGTCTACAGCCGTCATAGGGGCCGTGAGGGTTCCTTGGTGGGCGGGAATGGTGGTATTGATGGAAAATATGGGAGTATTGCCTTGTGTCGGCGAAGGTGTGGCTTGATACTGATTGATCGTAACAGCAATGCCTGCCGAGGTGGTTTGCGCGTTACCGTCATCAGTTGCTTTAGCGATGAGGGTGTAGCTTCCGGCGGGAGGATTGGACCAGGTATACGTATAGGGGGATGAAGCGTCTTCTCCTAGTTTGGTGGATTCTCTGAAGAATTCTACTTTGGTAATGGTGCCATCAGAGTCGGATGCGGACGCGCTCAGCGTAAGAGATGATCCTGCGGGATGGGAGGCATTATTGGTTGGGAAGGTTATAGATACAGAGGGAGGGGTATTTTGAGGAGAGGAAGATGGGGAGGGTGGCGTATATGTAGCACCGTATTCATACGCGCCTATATCAGGCTTTGATCCTCCGTACGGAAGCGATACGCCTTGACCGGAACTCCACGAAAGAGACGTATTGACCGTCAGGGTATTTGAACCGTAGTTTACGGATGTGATTCGAGCAGTTTGCGATCCAATCTGTATTTCATCTCCTTGCACGATCCTCCAGCCGTCCATGAAATAGCGGGCATCTTGGACAGGGATGGATGTACCGCTACCAGCGTCTCTGGTGGTAGTAAGAAAATCTCCCGCATCTCGCGCCGGTGAGTTGCTTTGAATTGCAAAATTGCCTGCTGAAGGATTTATAAATTGAGGATTGCCGCCTATGTTGTTGCTGAACATGAAGCGGGTAACCGCAGATGCGGCCTCTGCCATGGTATACTTGCTATTCAAGTACTCAAAAACCTTCTCATTACTGTTCTCCACGATGTTATTTGCCCACACGTCGCCTGAAGGAGCCGGAGGAACGGGTGACCCTTCCGCCCACTGGAAGTACTTTATGACAGTGTCCCCGTCCTTGTGCGTGCCTACGCCGTTGTTGTACAGTATGTTGTTCTTAAAGATGTTGTCCCCATAGATGCCGAGCGTGGAGCCGGCAGGACGCCAGTAAATGCCCGCATTAATGACTATATTGTAATTATTATAGAAGTTATTATTGTAAACTGCGTTACCGTTGACATTGTTGACAAGCAGTCCTTGTTCGGGATGCCAAGCGCCACCTTCGCCTCCCCAAACGGAGGAACTGCTCCAGTACTGCCTGTCGCCCGAAAGCTGGACAGTGTTATGCCTATATATTCCATACGGCTGCTCGGCATGCCAGGCCTCGCCACTATCCCCTCTTCCGCCAGACGCGTCACTATAATCCCGGGGGTCTGTTGGATCTAGAGTATTTCCGCTGCCGCACTTTTCAAAATAGTTCCCGTCAAAAACGTTGTGGTGGGCCCCCACTTGCACCGCAATGCAGTGATGCCAGTCGCTTACCAAGTAGTTATTCTTCACGATGTTATGATGGGGGTCGCGGTCATCACCGTTGCCCAGTCCCCCTAATAGTATCAGGGTGTGCGAACCCTGCTCCAGCAGGTTGTTCTCTATCAGGTTATGGTGTGAAGATCTAAGTATCTCTATCAGATCCTGGTAGCCATCGTTCCAACCAACCAGCCTGTTATTTCGTATGATGGAATACGAAGTACCCGATCCTCCGCCAAGCTGTACAGCAGGGTTAGAGTTGCTTCCTGTGAACTCCCCGTTCTCAATTATTATGTGATCGCTGTTCCGCATGTAGGCGTAGTGGGCGGCATTCATATTTATGCCGGACACCGTGATGTATGACCTGCCCTCCAGGTCCATCACGGTTGTCAGCACCACGTTTGCCCCTTGAGAAGCTTTGTAGGTTATCCTCGCGGATTCCGAGGAACCGCTCCTTGCAGGCTTTATCTGATTCGTCCAGTCGTATGTGCCAGAAGCCAGGAGCACCGTGTCCCCAGCTTGGAGTATGCTGTTGGCCTTGGAGATCGTCTTCCATGGCTGGCTCTGCGTACCAGGATTATTGTCATTTCCGGATGTGGAAATGTAATACATATTCCCGCTACCAAGCGTAGCACCCGCTCCTCTGGTGCTTACATAATTCACATCCGCGGGGCAGGTTGAAACACGCTCGCCTGCTTCAATAATGCCGTTTCCGCACGCAGATCCTCCTATTTGTGCTGTTAGGGGGAAAGATTTGCTTTGAAACGAATCGGATGAAATATAGAGAAAGATATTCGCCGCGACAAAAGCCAAAATGCCTATTGAAGCAATAGTACGTGTATATTTGGGCTGCATACATACAGTATAGCATACCAAACCCGAACTTTTATGTGTATAAAAAAGACCGTGAGCGGGCAACGCACGGCCTTCGGCGTTTTGTTAAAGTAAGAGAAAACTCACTTTAACAACACCATTTTTTTAGTAATTTTACCTTCATTGGTTTCAAGCGTATAAAAGTACGTTCCGCTTGAAAGACTTGAGGCATCAAACTGGATATCATATTCCCCGGCCGGCTTTTCTTCATTCACCAGAGTTACAATTTCGTTCCCTAAGACATTATACACCGTTATTTTTATTCGTCCGGTATACGGTATACGATATACGATATACGTATTCGGATTGAACGGGTTCGGATAATTCTGATGAAGCGCAAATTTTTCCGGTGTAGCGGTTGGGTCATCAACACCGGTAATGGAATCTCCAAACGAATCAACGATTGTTATGGTTCCATTATAGTCATATTGATAACGAATATTATCAAGTATAAAACTGGATGTGGCTACGGCTTGCGTTGAAGATATTGCAAGAACATCTACATCAATATTCGCAATGGTTCCTTTCTGATGTTCCTCTGGGATATCAATAACGATAGTCTCCCATTCATTAATCGCTCTTCTAGTAACACTTACGTATACCAGATCCCCGATCTTGAGAACAAAATTGCGTTCACCAGCAAGTCTTTTCTCACTTGCAAATATCCGGATTTCATCAAAAGCAATTTTTGCTAGTTTCCCAAGTGAAGTTTGAATAATTATACCAACGGAGATACTTAGAGAATCAGCTCCAGTTAAACTTGTCAATCTTCCATCAAGTAATACAGCCATCGGAGTAGAATGCGAAGATCCTCTCCAATATTTCCCACCGGTAAAATAATTGGCTAAACCGTTCCATTCACTGGAGCCAGATAAGCTGAAAAGCCCCGCGGAACTTCCGTGCGTTGCATAATCAGAAGTTATGGAATGGTTTACGGAAACATTTGTGCCATATTGTCCGGGTTGTGAATTCCACTGCCCGAAAACCTGTACAGGAATTAGAAAAACGAAAAGAAACGATAAAAGTTTCATTCGGACCTCCTATGTTTTGGTTATTAAATTTTTAAGCTTTTAAGCCCCTGTATATCTATGTGCTAATATAGCAAAAACAAAGACGTAAGTCAAGGTCTTGCCATACGCATAAAAAATGGCTATTTAAGGCACTTTTTTACTGGTCTGAAACCGGGTAGTGAAAGTTCTGCGAACTTCTACTACCCGGCAAGCTCAAACGCCAGAATGCCGAATTTTTTGATTTTCTGTTTATACATTGGAAATCCGTCATACATATCGAAAAACTCCCGCTTTGAATGCACGAATGGGTTAATGTTCCTGAAATCATATTTCTGAATAAGTGCGGGAAGATTCGAAAATTTTTCTTTCCGAGAAACCGTTTTTTTCAATATCTCCCCTCCGCACGAAAACACAAGCGTATCCCCTCTTTTTATGTAAATATACCGTGGCGAAGCCGCGCGGGTCTCTACGGATTTGGTACCGTCTTTAATCGCGTCAAAAAAATCTTTGTTTTCTCTGCGGAATCGCAATATATACGTTGCCATGTTTTTATTGATTCATCTCAGTCCTTCTAATCATAAATAAAACATTCTCATTCGCATTCTCATACAAAACTTCCTTTCCAGGGTGGTTATTTTTCCATACCCTAAAAATCTCATCCGCAAACCCCTGTCCGACTGTATCTACATTTTTGAAATCCAACACAATCGTTTTAAATTTCTCCAGCCCGACAAGAACTCTCCGCGCCTGCGAGCGGGATATAAAAGCAGTGTCGATTTGGTATAAATGAACTTTTGTTCTTGTTTTGCTAAACTCAAACAAATTATCGGTATATTCCTTAAAAACATCCGCGAGTTTTTTCTTTGAATCGACAGCTATATAGAAAAACACTCTCGTTCCCTGAATCGGTTTCATGTCTTTTATAAAAATATCGTTTATTTTATTGTTAAAGATAAGTTTCTTCCCGGAACCTCGTATGGAAAACTCATCCGCGATTTTGGACGTGAAAAAAATCCCTTCTCCGCTGTGTTTCTTTGGAAGCGTCGTTTGCTTGCCTTTTAATAAATCCTGAATCGCCTCCATTTCGTTGTGCAGCTTCCGTTTTGCGCGTATATTCTTAAAAATACCCACCCCACGGTCTGCAACCTCAAACCATACCGCTCCTCCATTTCTTTGCATCAACACGACTATTCCACTCGAGCGTGAATGCTCAATCGCGTTATTCAGCATCTCGGTAAAAGCGTACGCAATGATATCTCTCACGTTTTTCGGCAATTTTATAAAAATGCCACTGCTGTTTTGTATATCTTGAAATATCCTATCTTCGGAAAGATTCTTGTTTTTTAGTACTTTTCTTATCGTCAAAATACTATTCTTCATCCCCCTTTCTTTCGACGCAAAAACATAGCGTGCCTTATTTGCCTTTCCAATAAGCAATATTTTTCGGTCTTCCACAAGTTTTTTAAAAAACGTATGTATATATGCGCGCGAAAAACCGGTTATCTTGACTATATCCGCAACCGTCACTTCTTTTTCTTTGGAGAGCTGGGATATGATTATTTCTTCTAGGTTTTTTTTCATCGTATTATTGACAACTTTAGTATATTCTCAAAATAAAAGTTGTCAACAAGTTGTATGCTTCACACCAAAAATACTATTTTCCATGGCACTTCTTATACTTCAGACCTGAGCCGCACGGGCAGGGATCATTTCTGCCCACCTTTCCGTACGGAGAACTGCGCTGACTAGACGCAGAACTGCGCTGAACGATGTCCTCCGTATGTTTCAGTGTGCCTTCCGCGTCGTTCTGTGATGTAAACACATGCTGTACCACCCACTCTTCCGCGTCTGCCAAAAGCGTCTTGAACATATCATAGCTCTCGCGTTTATATTCCACCAATGGATCCTTTTGCCCGTACGCCCGTATGCGTACCGACTCCAGCAACGCCTCAAGGTTTTCCAAATGATTCGTCCAAAACATATCAATAGCGGCAAGCATTCGTAGTGGCGTCTGCGGATCCCTGGAAAGTTCCGCAACTTTCGCCTTGTCCTCTTCGGAGAGCTCACCTTTGCCTGTTTGTGCCAATACACTTCGTTCAACCATACCTCCAAGCAGCTCCTCGGTTTTGCCCTGCTCAAGTTGTTCCATAAGATTTTGGCGCTTCCGATAGACTGCGGTTCGCTGCCTATTTAATACGTCATCGTAGTCCAGAAGGTGCTTGCGGGCATCAAAGTTGAGCCCCTCCACCTTTTTTTGCGCTTCGTCTATCACCTTGCTTACAAGACGGGATTCTATCGGTTCGTTATCGGGAATATTCAAGTTTCCCATGAGCGATTTGATCCGATCTCCACCGAATATACGTAGCATATCATCCTCAAGCGATAGGAAGAACTGAGTTATACCTGGATCACCCTGGCGTCCCGAGCGCCCGCGAAGCTGGTTATCTATGCGCCGCGCCTCGTTGCGCTGAGTGCCGAGTACAAACAATCCCCCCGCATCACGAACACGCTGCGCTTCCAACGGATCGGGCGGATTTCCTCCAAGCACGATGTCTACACCACGTCCAGCGACATTCGTCGCGAGCATCACCTTACCGGCCCTTCCCGCCTGCGCGATAATTTCTCCCTCACGTTCGTGGTTCTTCGCGTTCAGTGCCTCGTGCGCAATGCCTGCGCCCGAAAAAAGTCCCGAAAGCCTTTCATTCTCATCTATGGATGTTGTTCCCACAAGAACCGGCTGGCCGTGTTCCATGCATACCTTTACTTTTTGGATAATCGCGTCGTATTTCGCATCCTTCGTTTTATATATTCGGTCTCCCACATCTTTGCGTATGCGCGGTTTATGCGTCGGCACCTGCATAACTTCAAGCCCATACACTTTCCGAAATTCTTCCGCCGATGTCGCAGCAGTTCCCGTCATGCCGGACATCTTTTCATATAAGCGAAAATAATTCTGTATAGTGATCTGCGCGTATGTTTTTGATTCCTGCTGAACCTGCACACCCTCTTTTGCTTCAAGTGCCTGATGCAAGCCTCCCGAGTATCGGCGCCCATGCATAAGCCGTCCGGTAAATTCATCCACGATAACTACCTGGCCATCCCGCACAATGTACTGCTTGTCACGATGGAAAAGCGCTTTTGCCTTGAGCGATTCCTCCAAGTAATGCACGAGCCGCACATACTTCGCATCATACAAGTTTCCTATATTAAGAGATTTTTCCACTTTTTCTATTCCGGCATCCAAAATGCTTACCGCGTGTGCCTTTTCGTCAACCGTGTAATCCGTCTCCGGTTCCAAACCGCGAACCACGTGAGCAAAAACTTTATAGAATTGGGCGGATTCCGCATCCGGCGCGGATATAATAAGCGGCGTGCGCGCTTCATCTATAAGAATGCTGTCCACCTCGTCAATCACGGCAAAATAATGTCCTCTCTGCACCTGTTGCGCTTTCGTATAAGCCAGATTGTCCCGCAGATAATCGAAACCAAACTCATGGTTCGTGCCGTACACAATATCCGCTTCATACGCTTCTTTGCGAGTTATGGGCCTTAGAAACTCCCGTTGAATTTTAAAACTGCCAATTTCATCCCGCTTCTGGTCTTCTTCAGGTACGGCAACACTCGGATCATACAAATATGCCGCATCGTGCACTATACAAGAAACCTTCATGCCGAGAAGATGGTAAATCTGCCCCATCCATACCGCATCGCGCAGAGCCAGATAATCGTTGACTGTAATGACATGCACTCCTCCGCCAGTTGGCGGAACCGTAAGCGCACGCGCAAACACCGGAGCGGTCGCCGCAAGCGTCTTTCCCTCTCCGGTTGCCATCTCGGCTACCATTCCATCGTACAGCGCAAGCCCGCCGATCAGCTGCACATCAAAGTGGCGCTGGTTCAGTACACGTTTTGCGGCCTCGCGCACCAACGCGAACCCGCGTTCAATATACTCTTCGGGAAGCAAGCGCAACCGTTTTGTTTCCGCTTTGAGTTCGTCATCGGAATATTTCTCATACTCCGTCTCAAGTTCGTTGATGCGCTGAACCCGGCCTTCATACACTGAAGTTCCTGTGCGCGAAAATAATTTCGATAAAAAATTCATTTGCGCTTCTCCTGCATTTTTTCCTTATACTGCTCAATTGCGACTTGCAGACGTTTTTTTGCGGCATCAACACCCTTGCGAACATCTTCGTCATACTGTTCAATCCGGATCGTCTTGCGAGGCAATGCAAGCGTCACTTCCACGTAATACACCTTCTCGCCTTTGCGATGATGCCGAGTTGCGCGCGCGACCTCCACATGCAACGAATACTCGCCCTTTTCTTCAAGCCGCTTGAGAATTTTGCCGAGGGGTTCAAGACGCTTGTGTATATATTCGCGAAGCGCGTCTGTCAGTTCCAAGAGAGTACTCTTTAGTGATATCTGCATATGTTTGTTTGACGGTTTTGATGGCAGTATAGCACACCAAAAAACAACAAAAAACCCCTCACGTGTGGTTGAAGGGCTTCTTGAAAAGAATCAGCTTATCTCCTCTTCGATTTCTTTGCCTTTTTTACTTTCTTTGCCGATTTCTTTGCTTTCTTTGCTTTTTTCTTTGCTGGCATTTTTTTGTATAGATTACTATACGCGCGCATCATTGTCGACGAATCAATGAACACGCACGCATTTATTCCTATGTACTAATTGTACCTCATGCAAAAAAAAATGAAATGAAAAATCTGTGGATAACTTTCGAGGCGTACGGATATGCATTTCATTCAACTCGGGAGTTTTGCGTGCTCGCAAACTCCCTGCGCTCGGACCAGCCGTCCTGCGCGCGGTTTCATTCAATGCATATCCGTACGCACTCTCATTCAAAGATTTTAGCGATTTCGACTGATATACTCCCTCGTGAGCGGCCCAAAGTATCCCTGGGGAGGATTGATGTTGTTAGCTTGCTGGAATCTGGCTAGAGCTTGTTGAGTCCGTTGGCCAAAGAGGGCGATTTCATTGCCAGGAGATCCTGCTCCTGAGGTGGCAACCAGGAATCCTTTCTGGTTGAGGTAGAGTTGCAGTTGTCTGACGTCTTCGCCTTGGGAGCCGATGGTCAGATTGCGTGAGAAAGTAGTGGGTAGTGGTCCGCCAGCTGGCGGATGGGTAGTGGGAAAGACGGAGCAAATATATCCCCTCCACTCACACTACAGATACCATTGGGGCAAGGGTCGATGGCTTGCCCTGAGCTTGTCGAAGGGGTGGTGAGGATCGGAGCTGTTTGCAATGCCTTTTGCTGAGCTACCTTAAGGAAAAGTGATTGAAGTATGGAAAAGAGTGTTTGGATGCGGGATTGGAGATCGGACAGAGGATTGAGGGAATCGGAAGTCGGAGATTGGGTGGTGGAAGTTGGGGAAGGGCGGGGGCTGGGAGAGCGTCTGATGGTGGAGCCTCCGCCACCTCCGCCACTGCCTCCCCCGCCGCCTCCTCCGGTGTTGGTGGACGTCTGAGTAGGAGTGGGAGAGGGGGGTGGAATCACAGTTGCTGAGGGGGTCGGAGTCATGCTTAAAACAACAGTGGCTTTCATAGTATACTGGTTTGTATTAAAGCCAACCCCACTGCCAGAAGGATATTTCATAGGCAAAACCCCATACATGCTGTTATCAGCCCATCTGTGGGAATTGGCCGGCCTGTCCGTTTGATAACGAATTCCGTTATCATGTTGCAGGATATACGCGATCCAGTAATAACTATTCTGAAGAGATAGCACAGATGGAGCGGATACCCACCCATTAGACACAGTCGCTTCTCCAGCATCCAGCAGTAAATCACCCGGCACTCCATTGGCGTCCGCATAGACTCCCATTCTGACCATACCGGAAGGAGTAGCATCATCTACCAACAATTCCAACTTGGTCAATATGCCATTGCCAACTGTATTTTGAAATCGCATTGCCTGTAGAGCATTGGCATGCTGCATATAGGTACTATTTCCACTGACCAATCCGAATACGTTTTCTTGAGGAATAGGACTGGATGTTGTTTGTACCGAAGTGACTGCAATAGTTACGCTTACTGAGGTTGTTTGAAAATTTTGATTATCAGTCGCTTTGGCGGTGAGGACGTAGCTTCCTGCGGGAGGATTGGACCAGGTGTATTGGTAGGGAGCAGCAGTATCTTCGCCTAGTTTGGTGGTGCCTCTGAAGAATTCCACCTTGGTGATGGAGCCATCGGAATCTGAAGCTGATGCAAAGACTGTGAGCGGCAATCCCGCGGTATGGGAGGAATTGTTAGATGGAGAACCAATGGAGACGGAGGGAGGAAGATTGGATGGTGAGGGCGAAGGAGTGCCGGAAGACCGTATGGTGGCCATAATCGCCTTAAATGCATTTGCCGAATTGAGCGCATATCCACTAAAACAAACGCCTTGATAACAAATTGTTTCCTCTGCGTATATGGAAGAAGGAAGCGGAGCTCCATCCCCATATTTATATGCTTTTATAAAATCACCAACGTCAACCCATGTGGTTTGCAAGATGCCTTTCATATGCGGCGAAATTGAAGAGTTGGCATTGATATGCCTGTTCAACTCTCCAAGCGCGACATCCTTTTTTGTCCACGGCGCGGATACGACATCGAATCCTTTGCTTGCGAAATATTCCGGTGTCGCCGGATTAACATAATAATGCCAATCGGCAATCATCACATTATCGCGTGAAATAGCATTGATCGCCGGAGAAGTCAATCTATAACCGGTCCCGACATCTGATTCATATTGAATTTCAGTAGAGGGCCAGGTGGGGTTTCCTTGCGAATCGCGTTCAACCCAATCGTCATACTTCAAAAGTTCATCTCCCCATATCCACATTTTTACTCCTTTTGACGCCAGATGTTGACGGATTATCTCATATTCATATGCGTACACTTCAGACCACGGCTGGCCATTGTAATACGGGGTTGCCGGATACTGCGGCGTAGCAAGTTCGGGGAAGGCGCGCACCTCGTCAAATCCCGCGAGAAAATCGGTTGCGCCGAAAACCGAAATAAGCTCATCCACAAGATCAAACACGACATCGTGGATGCCCGGATAGTACGGATTGTAGCTGCGTGTTTCACTCACAGGCCGTCCGGGATTTGCATCAAACTGCGGGTATACACGCAACAACCCAGGTATATAGTTGGTATAGGACTGATGAGTAAGAAGCTGCATCCCGGGTATGCAGTTCATTCCAGCCTCATGACACACGGCAACCAGCTGCTGCGTCTGGGAGAGAGTCGGCTTGATCGATTCGCTGATATCCGGATGCGACAAATATGGATAGTGATATCCTATATTGAATACTATCGTGTTTACTCCCTCATTTTTCAAATCATAGCGGATGAAATCAAGCGTTTCCTGAGTTATATTATTTCCTCCAATAGTAAGCACGATGCCCCGTATGGGAAGTGCCCGCGCCGCGGAGATATCCGGCGCATACATGGTCAAAAGCACGCCTGCGATGGATGCGCTGAAAAGAACGCATACAAAGATGGCAATGAAATGGGCGTGTTTGTATCTCATACAAAAAATTATACCACAACAACACCAAACACGACAGCCGTTTGATAATAAAATCATCTGTCCCTGTTGATAAACTCCCTGCTCACCGGCCCAAAGTAGCCCGAAGGAGGATTGATGTTGTGTGCCTGCTGGAATCTGGCTAGGGCTTGTTGGGTTCGTTGGCCAAAGAGGGTGGTTTCATTGCCTGGAGATCCTGCTCCTGAGGTGGCAACCAGAAAGCCTTTCTGGTTGAGGTAGAGTTGCAGTTGTCTGACATCTTCGCCTTGGGAGCCAATGGTCAAATTTCTGTTGAATCCTGTGTTTGCTTGCCCTGAACCTGTTGAACCCGTCGAAGGGGAAGTTGGAGGAACGGTGTTTCCTCCGCTAAATATGTCCGTGCCTCCGATTGTGCATATACCACCAGGGCAGGATTGGGTAGGAACAGTGGGAGTCGTATTGATGATGGGAGCTGTTTGCAATGCCTTTTGCTGAGCTACCTTGAGGAAGAGCGATTGGAGTATGGAAAAGAGGGTTTGGATGCGGGATTGGAGATCGGAAAGGGGGTTGATGGAAGGAGCCTGCCCTGCTTGTGGTGAGCTTGTCGAACCAAGCGTTGGACTCGGGCTTGGAGAGCGCCTGATCGTAGAACCCCCTCCGCCGCCTCCGCCACTGCCTCCCCCGCCGCCTCCTCCTGAGGTCTGTGTGGGAGATGATGCAGGTGGTGTCGGAGTTGCCTGAAGATCACGGTAGTAACATTGTTTTACAAAACCTGGATATGGATCTCCAAATATGCTGTTGTCACAGAATACCCCTTCAGTAAATATGTCTGTAGCGTATAGACTGTTCAATCCATAAAGCACCTCCTTGGTGCCGGTAAAGATGCACTGTTCATATTCATCAGAACAGAAGGTCCAGCCAGTCGGGACAATGGGTGTGGGAGAGGGAGATGTTTGAGTAGTCGGTGTGAGAGTCGGACTCTGTTGGGGAGTGGTGATGGTGATGGTGATGGGAGCAGAGGTGGTTTGGGCGTTATCATCATCGGTTGCTTTGGCGGTGAGAGTGTAGGTGCCTGCGGGAGGATTTTGCCAGATGATAGTAAAAGGGGAGGAAGAATCAGATCCAAGAGAGGTGCTACCTCCTCTGAAGAACTCTACAGTGGTGATAGTGCCGTCAGGGTCTGATGCGGATGCGGTTATGGCAAGAGGTGTTTGTGCGGTATAGGAGGAGTTATTCTGGGGTGAAGTAAGAGAGATGGTGGGAGGGGTGTTTTGAGGGGTGGAAACAGAACCTTGGTATTCATACGAGCCAATGTCGGGAAGACCAATAATGGAGTTGCCTAGGAAATCACTCGTGCGGCCGTTGATGGCAGTGCCCTTGTTTATGGCGGGAGAGGAAGATTGGAGATTGAAATTCTTGGCCCCTGCATTAATAAACTGCGGGTCGGCCGTGATGCCGTGGGATTCTTCGCCAAATCCGGTATGGGACGGATAGAATACGCCGCCAATCTTTACAGCTGACCCGACCACGGGACGATACAAATTGTAGTCAAAATCTATGTTGGACAAATTAGAGGAAGAACCTACTTCTACCAGCGTTCCGGAAGAGTATTGATTATTGTAAAGTATATTGTTTTTCACAACATTGTTTGAATAACCGTTACTACTTTCAAAAAATATTCCTTTTATATTGTTGTAAAAAGTGTTGTTCGCGAAAACGGCATTATTTAATTGATATATCTGTTCAATCATCAGTCCGGCATAATCATCGATTGAGTTGATAACATTATCTCTTATGGCAAGATTGCTTATGACCGAGGTGGATCTCGAAGCCACGGGAGAATAGGTTTTTACGTTAATTCCTATCGGAGCGTTATAAATCAAATTTCCTTCTATTACCACTCCATCAAGCAAATCACGGTACCCGCCGTAGTTCCTGGCACCAGTAGCAATTGCGGACCAGGTAAAATCATGCAAGGTATTGTTCCTTACGATAATATTCCGCCCGTTTGGTATGGAAATAGCATTGTTGCCGTCGTAAAATAAATTGTTTTCAATCAACACATTCGTTGTGTCAGAAAAATAAATCCCGTGCATATGCCCATTGTCATAGGTATGGGCAAACACCGAATCGGTGACGGTGAGACCATCAATATCAGCAAAAATGCCGGAACCCGGGAAACCAAGATTTTGGGTAGTGCAGTCGTTCAACGTAATGTTGTGAGACGCGTCCTGAAATTGATACCCCGTTATCATATTGTCTATGTCAACACCTGAGAATTTTATATGGTGTGCCCCACCGTTTATGCTACCGATTGCATGAAATACCCAATAGGGTCTGTTTATATACGCGTTAGGGACTGTTGCCTCATACTCGGAATATGTACCGGTTGTAAAATCGGAACAGGTAAAGTGTATATCTTTAATATTTGTATATGTGCTTCCCTCGAGTTGCACAACTGCATTTTTCCCATTGTTTATTCCATTGGAATCACAAATATCAAAAGTTGGTTTATTACCACTTCCGTACGCGCCTATGGTTATATAATTTCCTGAATTGCCATCAACATTCTTGAAATCAAGCGCAACAATACCGGAGTATGGAGTAGAGATATTTGCTCCCGTGGTCCAGGTATCGCCTCTTTTGAGAAGAAACTGGTCTCCGGGTTCGGAGATGTTCAACAAGGCCTGCAGGGCGGCAAGGGATTTTCTGGGAGAGCTTGCGGAAAGCCCATTATTGGAATCATTACCGCTGGTGGAGAAATAGTAGGTGGTCGGCGAGCCGGCGATCTGAGCAGTGAGGGGAAGTTCGTCAAAGAAAGCGGGGTTTGAAGTGATGAACAACAAGGCGTTTGCGATCACAAATAAGGCTATCAGCCCGGATATGAGATGGTGTTTTGGACTCATGCAAAAAGTATATCACAGCCGCTCATCACAGAACAAACAACAGGTCCGAAAGACCTATGATGGTCATGAGCACGACCAGCACCACAATGACTATAGTCATCCTTTTTCGCGTTTTTGCGGTCATTTTATATTACCGTATTTCAAACACCATATTGACCGTCACCTCAACTTCGCTCGAGCCGGGTTCAATGGTTGGAGGCGTAACCGACATTTCCGCGCCGCCCATACCAACCGCGGATACTTTATCATACATCGGATACGGAGAGCCGCCGTATTCGCTTACACTCACAACCTTGCCGAGTGTAAATCCCCCATCACGAGCCATACGCTCCGCTTTCTCGCGCGCTTTCGCAAGCGCTTCAGCACGAGCTTCTTCCATAAACTGCTCGGGGTCATCAATCGTAAATGACACATTGCTCATCTGGTTTGCTCCAAGCGTTACCAGCTGGCTGAGTATGGGCGAAATCTTGGAAAAGTCCCTGATCTTTACCTGTACCGATTGGTGTAAACTGTAACGGGAAATGGTAGGTGTAAATGGCGCACCTGTTAAAGATGACCGCTGCGTATACACCGGCGAAAGATTATAACCAGTTGTCTTGATATCTGCCTCATCAACATTCTGCTCTTTGAGGTACGAAATAATCCCATTCATCTTCTGATTGTTATCATCAACCACTTGTTGTGTATTCGTTCCTTCAGTCACAACGGCAAACGAAATAGCCGCGACGTCCGGCTTAGTGACGGTGCTGCCCGAAGCGGCAACAACAACAGTGCGCGCCGGATAATCCGGCCCGATCTGCTTCAATGGGCCCCAAAAGACCGAGTAAATTAACAGCACCGTAACAACTAACAGAAACAACGACAGCACTCCCTGCACTGGATTTTTATTTTCCATATTTGACTATTGTATATTGTTAATTGTGTCTATAAGACACACAACTGACTCCTTCCGAAGCCCGGCGGATCCGACTAGAAATCCGTCCTTTCCTCCGGATTGTACCAAAGAAGAAATATTTTCACAATTCACACTTCCACCATAGAGAGTTGGCGCCCCTCGGTATTTCTGTATGCCCGCAATAACCTCGGAGACATACGTCGGATCCACTTCCTTATCTCCGCCTATTGCCCATACCGGCTCGTAGGCGACGACAAAATTCTCGGAAACAATTCCTTCTATAGCAAGCGACAGCTGATTGAGCGATTCCTGAATCGCGCGCTTGGCATCAACTTTTTCGCGCTCCCCCACACACACGATAGGTATAATGCCCGCGCGCAAAGCGGCACGCATTTTTTCATTGATAAACGCATCGCTTTCTCCAAGCACATAACGCCGCTCCGAATGACCGATAATAACATACGTCACCCCCAGATCCCGAAGCATGTCCCCGCTTACCTCTCCCGTAAGAGAAGGAAGGCCGATATCCTGCACTCCAAGCAACACCGATGTGCCTTTCAACATGTGCGCCACAACGTCCAAATGCGCAAAAGACGGAGCTATGACGCATTGTATCCGAAGCCGAGCTTCGGTCTGGGGAAGCTTGGCTTCGGATTCCAAAACAGTCTGCGCGAGCTTTTGCGCCTCTATACGCGTCTTGGGATTCGACTTCCAATTGAAGACTAATAGCATAGTTGTGGTTGTAGGTATCGCGACCCGTTTCGTCTGTGGGTTTGATTATACGTATGACTATACCAAATAACGACACGGGTAGCTACACCCATTAACCATTCCTTTTTACCCTGAAGTGCCTGTACGCCCACCACGCGACACCCGCTCCGATGAGCACCGCAACCACAATGTCGAATCGATGGAAGTAGTCCCGAATATGTTCCCAATTCTCGCCAAGTATCCATCCGATATACGTAAGAAAAATCGACCACATCAACGAACCGGCGATCGTGTAGTACGTAAACTTTCGAAACGGCACACGTCCCAGTCCCGCCGGAAGCGAAATAAACGTCCGTACGATCGGAATGATGCGCCCGAAGAAAATCGACGCCGACCCGTATCGCACAAACCAGGCATTCGCCTCCTCCAAAAACGCATCGTTTAATATGAAGTGTAAAAATAATTTTTTCCTGTTCGTAATGAGCCACCCCGCAAGGTAATACGAAGCAACCGAACCGATGTAACTGCCAACGGTGCCAGCCAACACCACCAGCCAAAACGAAAAGCTCCCCTTCGACGCCAAAAAACCGGAAAACGGCATGGTAACCTCCGAAGGAATCGGGATATTAAAGCTATCCAATACCATCAATAAAAAAATGCCTACGTAACCAATCGCATCTATAACGGATATAACAAGACTCGCTAACCATTCCAAGATTGTAGCAACCATAAGGTTAATTATGAATTTCGAATTATGAATTTCGAATCAATTTTTAAATTCAAAAATTAGAAACTGAATCAAAATTAAAAATTTATAATTTAAAATTACGTTCTTACCCTGTAAGAACGTTTATATCCGCTTGGAATTCCTGCGCACGGGCTACGACGCGCGCGCCGTACGTTTCAAGGTAGTTCTGCCAATTTCCTCCAGCATAATACTTGGCCGCAGCCATTTTCTCGCTTGCAATATTCCCATTAACCGCTCCCGCGCTCTTGAGGTACAACGCGGTCGCCACAAACGCATCAAGATTCCTCCACGGGCTTGCCGGCTTATTCCCAGTTATCTGGGCTATGCGATCTTTATACCCCACCCACGTGGATGGAATGAACTGCGCGGGCCCCATAGCACCTCCGTAGGCGCCATCTCGTGGGATCGGGCAGGAAACAAACACCCCCGCGGGATCAAGCCCGAGTTCTTTGGTGATCGCCAAAAAGTGCGGGATATCCCGCGTCGGGTGCATGGTTGTTTTATTCGTCGCTTGCGCCGGATAGTAAGGATTTACATCATATTTGCATTTTCCCACATTGCGTCCGAGCGCGGATTCACGGTCAAGCACCGCCAAGACCAAGGCCGGCCGCACCCCGGTCGCATCCGCGGAAATCTTTGCAAGGTTGTACGCTTCCCCGAACGAAAGCTCGCCTCCGCCCAGAAGCTCATACAACCGGCTCCGAATCTGCGCAGCGGTTTTTTTCTGTTCAGCAACCACCGTCTGGTATTTCGACTCCTGTCCCTTGGTTACGGCAAGCAAGTTCTTTTTTTCGCTTTCAACGCCCTTGGCACTCTGCTGTTGCTGCTGCTGATACAATCGGAGCTGTTCAGCATCTTCGTATTGCAGCGCGAGCGACTCCTTTTGATTTAGAAGCTGATTTTTAAGGTCGATCACCTTAACCAAAGTTTGACGCAAGCTGTCCTGAAGAGCAAGCAAGTTATTCACATCCAAGAAGAAATCTGAAAATTTCGGATTCGCCATAACCAGTTCGAGCATACTTTGATTGTCATGCTCGTACAACGTCTGCAAAATAGAAGAAATTGAATCTTTATATTCCAGGATGCTTGTCTCAGTGGTCGTTATCTCGGACTTCGTACTTTCTATGTCAGAGTCAAGCCGTTGAAGCGTCAGGGTTACCGCTTTTATCTGAGCATTAAGTTTGGCGATCTTGGCATTCAACGTATTAATTTCGGATTGCAATGTCCTGCCCTGGCTCTGATATCTTGCGATTTCCGCCTCGTTCTCGGCTATTTCAGCCTCAAGCCGTTTCAGTTCCGCCTCAAGCTCAGCCCGCTCTTTTTCGGTGGGAGCCGCGGCAAAAAGCTCTCCCGTGCGGTCGATCGGCGCATGCGCAAGGCCGAATAAAAAGGAAAGAATTGCTACGGAATACAAAGCATAACGCAGTATCTTTTTCGCGGGAACCGAAAACACGCGCATCTCACGAAGCTCCACCCGCTTGGGGAACCGCTCCGGCTCAATAACGGCGTTTTTTCGGCGAACATCAAACAAAGGCTTTCCGTCTGTCATATCACTACTCTATATAACGATAGTATAGCACAAATGTTTTCGGCGAGCTACTGCCCACCGAAAATAGTCTAAGGTTAAAGGGTATAGAAGCTAGTATGGATATGAGTTAAGAGTGGATGGTTCTTGCGGACACCAAGCCATAACCTCTAAACCATACAAGCATCCACACCTACTCCTTCTCGCTCGCCTGCTTCTCTTCCGCAGGCAACTCTTCCGCTTTCTCCTCTCCCTCGGTCGGAACCTCGCTTGCTGGCGGCGTCACTTCCACCACTTCTTCCTTTTGCTCGGTAACCGACGCCACCGGCGTTTCGAGATCAGTTATGAACCGAACCCGCTCGATCAGGGGGATATCTTTCACGTATATCGTCTGGTTCAACTCCGCAAGATCACTCAAATCAACAACAATAGACGCTGGAAGGTCGGCTGGTAGCGCCTCCAGTTCGATCTCATCAAGCGCTTTAACCAGAATACCGGCATATGCTTTTACCGCTGGGGCTTCGCCCGTAAACTTAATCGGAACTTCGGTACGCACCTTCTCGTCCATCCGCACCGCGTAAAAATCAACATGCGTATACGTGTCCTTTAACGGATCCCTCTGTATGTCATAAATAAGCACTGGGTGCTTTTCGCCATCAAGCACCACTTCGATAATAGTGCTTTCGCCGGCTTCCTTCAAAACCTTATCGAAATCCTTCGCCAAAACAGACACATGCAGGTTTTCCTTGCCGTGTCCGTATATCTCGGCAGGGACAAGTCCTTGCGCGCGAAGCATATTGGTCTTCTTGCCGAATATGTCTCTTTTTTGAGTCTGTAATTGCAACATAGTGGGTACAAGCTAGCAAAATAAAAGCTCTATGTCAAAACATTATACAGCAGACCCTTCACTTCGTTCAGGATGACAACTTCGTTGTCATCTCCCCACCTTGTACAATGCCTGTATTTCAGCTTCCGAAAGAGAACGAGCATAGAAACGCGTTTCATCTATAGAGCCGTCAAAATATTCTGAACTGTCATTAGCGCGCCCTATACCTACCGGCCGATTTGATGAGTACGTAGATTCTGCCGTAACAGTTGTCTGCGACTGCGGGTTGCCATCCAGATACATACGCATAGTGGTTCCATCCCATGTCCCCGCAATATGATGCCAGTTTGTATCGGTTAATATTGAATTTGATGACACAATATAATCATTTGATCCAAGGGTCATGCGAAATTTAAGTTTTCTGTCTCCACTATATTGTGTTCCATATTTCTTTATCATAATCTTGTCGCCGGTCCCGGGTGTATAATATCTGTCAAAAAAATTCGCATACCCGACCGGAAAGCCGGCCCACACATCGCCCTTGAACCAAAGTGAAATTGTTAATCCCCCTGAACTTTCAGAAGTAATGGCATCTGTTACAGAAACATAGTCGTTTGACCCGTCAAAACTCAGACATTTTTTTATCCTGCAATTTTCAGATGTCACCCAACTAGGCCCATTAACAAGCGTCCCCAGATTATCATTCCCTGACTCGTCATATGCATACCCCCCACTCCCCTCATCAAGCGGCCAATACCCAACAAGTCCCGACGCTTGATTCCATATGTTGGAGCCCACCCCCACCTCATACCTCGCGTCATCCGCTCCTTCATCGCCGGCGGCGACATCTTTCAGTTTCTTTTCCGACTCAAACAGCGCCGTGAGCGCGTAGTTTCCTCCCGTTCCAAGCGCGTACGCGTAATAATAATCCTCGTCGTTCGTGGGGTCTATCGGCAGTGTACCAAAAGCTTTTTTTTCGGATACGTTCACCGGCAGCCACCCCGTGCCGTCGATATTACGCAGGTTCGCCTCGGTTACGCACGAATACGACCAGCCGGCCGCAAGCGAAGGCAACGAAAGGTTTGCGCATGTGCTCGTAGAATCCGCAAGCGACACATAGACCATATTCGGACTTCCTAATGTCGTTATCCGTTTTCCCTCATATTTAACCTCGGCAACAAGTGTCTGCAGGCTATCAAGGTCCGCTTGCCTTGCGGTATCCCGCCCCTGCCGTATATATTCCACCGGGTTCAGCACGAGCACCGCCGCCCCGGCAAGCACAATCACAATCCCCACTACGATCACCACTTCCAGCAGAGTAAAAGAATAATTTGAAATGGAGGAAATTGTTTCGAAAAACCGCCGCGCAGGACGGCGGTCCGAGCGAGAAGAAAAAATCCAGCAGGATTTTATTCTGTGTTTTGAGAAACAATTATCCTCCATAAAACAACTTCACTTTTCGTTCCACCACTTTTTTCACTTCCTCAACCGCCTCGGGCAATATTTTATAGGGCACCAGCTCATTCGGATGTGACACAAGCGCCAAATCAAACCCGTGTCTCCACGCTGCCCGCAACTCGGTATTCACATGCACGATGCGGACTCCCGCTTCCACGGAAATCCGCACTTGCTCATCGCTCAAGCCCGACGCCCCGTGCAGAACCACGCCCGCCTCTGTCGCGCCGACAAGTTCCTTGATGCGGTGTGTATCCAAGTGCGGATTTCCGCCCTTAAGCATCCCGTGTATATTTCCAACCGCTGGCGCAATCAAATCAACACCCGTTTCATCAACAAACCGCGTCACGTCCGCGACGGTTGTCAGCTGTGCCGCATCCACAGCGGCTCCCACGGGAAGTTCATCAAGCATGACCGAGCTGGTCCCGATATACCCAAGCTCCCCTTCCACCAAAATATCCGTGCTATGCTTTTCGTTGTACGCCCGCACCCACGACACCACTTCTTTCGTTTTTTCTATATTTTCGTCCAGAGGCGCGGCTCCCCGATCAAACAGCACCGCGTCATATCCCGCCTCCACGGCTTCCTTTATTTTCTCAAAGCTCTTCGTATGATCCGCATTCAAGAACACGGGGATTCCCCGCTTTTCGCGCATCGCCCGAATCAGCGCGGCAATCTCGTTCACGCCTAAAAACTCCCGTTCCCCTTCGGAGGTGCCAATGATGATCGGGGTATTTTTCTCAGCCGCAACAGCACCAATCGCTCTCAGCGCGACAAGATCAGACACGTTAAAATGCCCCACCGCATGGTGGTTCTTTTTCGCTTCCCGCAAATATTCCCGAAGCGTCTTCATTGGCTATAGTATACCACACCATAGTTTCCCTGAAAGTGTATAAAACTCCCACAGTCAATCTTTATGAGGCTTAGCCTCGTAAAGATTGCGATTTGCACTAAAAACAAAGAAAATATATACTACGCACATTATGTGGCTGTCGAACCACTCCATTTCAAATTTATTTATTATTCACGAGGCTAAGCCTCGTAATTCCTTATGAAAAAACCTTCCTTTGTAAATGAAGGCATATACCATGTGTATAACCGCGGCGTTGAAAAAAGGGCTATATTCCTTGATGATCACGATTATTTCAGATTCCTATACGGGTTGCATGAATTCAATGATAAACACCCGGCATACAATTCCTACTATAAAGAATCGTCTCCAGAACTTTACGAGGCTAAGCCTCGTAAAGAATACATTTTGAAAGATAGGGAGCAAATTGTGCATATTTTCGCCTTTACTCTCATGGACAATCACTTCCATCTATTCCTCCAGCAAATACAAGACGACGGTATTGTCAGATTTATGCATAAACTGGGAACCGGCTATACTGGATTTTTTAATAAGAAATACGATCGGGTTGGACACCTTTTTCAAGGTCCATTCAAAGCCGTGTTGGTTGAAAAAGAATCACAGCTTCTATATCTACCGCACTATATCCATTCAAACCCACTCGATCTTACTTTCCCTTTTTGGAGGGAAAAAGGAATTGGGGATTCTATACAAGCAGAACACATACTGGAAGGCTATCCATACAGCAGTTATTCTGCATATACGGGAAAAAATGATCTTTCTTTTATTTTAGAAAAAGAATTTCTTTCCAAAATACTCGGCGGTCCAGAACAACATAAAAAAGACATGCAAAAATGGCTGGCTGAGCGAAGTCCGACGGACGGCATAGAAAATATCGTCCTTAAGTAATTTACGAGGCTAAGCCTCGTAAAGATCTCATATAAAACCACGCGAGGATAGTGAGAGTAAAAATAAACAACGCGGACAAAAGGCACGAAAAACAGAATGCCTCTATAACAAATGCCTGTAGGTACAGAAACACAAGCGACGCGGCAGTCCCCACGCACATATACGCAAAAAAAATGTTTCTTGAAATTTTTTCTTTAGAAGCCAGCGCGAGCAACAGCAAACCGAGTGCGTAATATACAATCCCCCATATATACAGCGGCACGCCCGCAAGATACGCGTAGGGCGAGGAAAGCACCCGGTCGCACCCGTCCACGATATAGCACGCCACCGTTCCGCCGGAGCTTTTTTCAGCCGACACATACGCGGCATTCCCCAACCCCACCAACAGCAGTATGACGATAATTATAAATAATTTACCCATAATAAGATTGGCTATAAGAATTTTATTCCGTGTTTTGAGGGGTACACACAAATCACGAACATCCGCCTGAGCTCCCCCCGCACTGCAAACACGTCATGCACGTGCCGGTGCGCACCATCATGCCTCCGCAATTGCGGCATACCGTACCAGCTTGTACGACATTTTTCTTCGGAACGCTCATTAATGTCGCCGTAACCGGAGCTTTTTCTCGCTCCTCTTTCTGCACCACCTTTCCTTCCGGCGCTTGTTCAGTCAGAAGTTTCGGTCCCATGCCGAATTCAAACAGATCCTCCGCAGAAAGGAACGTAAGCGCCAAATAGCGAAATATATAATCAACAATACTCGTGGCAATGCGGATATCGGGATTTTCCGTAAAACCAGCGGGCTCGAACCGGCTATGGATGAATTTGTGCGCGAGCGCCTTTAACGGCACCCCATACTGCAAAGCCATCGAAACAGAAATTGCGAACGCGTCCAAAAGTCCCGACAGCGTGCTCCCTTGCTTCGCCATACGGATAAATGTTTCCGCAAGCGTGCCGTCCTCGTACGTGCTGTAGGTAAGGTAGCCCTCGTGCCCCGCGATGACAAACTTATGCGTCTGGGACATACGAGTCGCGGGCAGCCGCCTGCGGGCAATCCCTTTCGCCTGCGCGGATCCCTTTGTATCTTTCGATGTATTGCCCGAGGTGCTCAGCGGCTGAGCCGCTTTCGAGCCGTCCCGATACACCGCAAATGCCTTAATACCCAGTTTCCATGCCATCACATACGCCTCTTCAATCTCCTTTTTGGTTACGTCGTGGGGCATATTGAATGTTTTGGATATCGCGCCCGAAATAAATGGCTGTACCGCGCCCACCATTCGCACGTGGCCTTTCCACGATATCGAGCGTGTTCCCTTTTCGGGCCGTACCGCGCAATCAAATATCGACAAATGTTTTTCTTTAAACTTTGGCGCTCCTTCCACCGTTCCTTGTTCGGCAATATACGCAACAATATCTTTTGCTTCCGACTTCGTGTATCCCAGCCGGCGAAGCGATTCCTCGACGCTCGCGTTTACGATCTTCATCCAACCGCCGCCGACAAGCTGTTTCATTTTTATGAGCGAAAAGTCGGGTTCAATCCCCGTCGTGTCGCAATCCATCATAAACGAGATGGTCCCCGTCGGCGCGATCACGGTTGCCTGCGAATTTCGAAATCCATATGCCGTTCCCGTTGCCAAAGCCTCGTCCCAAACTCCCTGCGCTTCTTTGGCGAGTTTTGTATCATCCACATGACCCGATTTTATTTTCCCCGCCTCGAGGCCATGTTGTTTGATAACCTCAAGCATCGGCGCGCGATTCTTGGCATATCCGCTGAACGGCTTCATACGGCGGGCAATCTCCGCGGAATAGCGGTACGCCTCTCCGGACATCAACGACGAGATTGATCCCGCCCACGCGCGAGCTTCCTCCGAGTCATACGCGATACCCTTCGTCATCAAAAGCGCACCGAGGTTGGAAAATCCGAGCCCGAGTTCCCGGAATGCAATCGCGTTTTTTGTTATGAGTTCGGTCGGATAGCTGGATCGTCCCACGATAATTTCCTGCGCGAGTATGAATATATCCACCGTATGCTTGAACCCTTCCACATCGAACGTACCGTCCTCGCGCAAGAACTTCATCAGGTTGATGGATGCGAGATTGCACGCCGAATTGTCCAGATGCATGTACTCAGAGCAAGGATTGGACGCGTTGATCCGCCCCGTGTTCGGACACGTGTGCCATTTATTAATAATCGTATCGAATTGCACTCCGGGATCGCCGCATTCCCATGCAGCCTCCGCAATGTCGCCCAGAAGCGTACGGGCTTTGTATGTATCGGCTGGTTTTCCGTTTTGTATATATTTTGTTTTCCATTCTTCGTCCTCTTCCACGGCACGCATAAATTCATCGGTGAGCCGCACCGAGTTGTTCGCGTTCTGGAATTGGATGGAATTCCATGCTTCGTTATTCAAATCAGACATATTGTATCCCGCTTCTATAAGCGCGCGTATCTTTTTCTCTTCATCCGCTTTGGATCGGATGAAATCCATCACATCCGGATGATCGATCCCCAGCACAACCATTTTCGCGGCCCGCCGCGTGGACCCGCCCGATTTAATCATCCCGGCGACCGAATCGGCTCCGCGCATAAACGAAACCGGCCCCGACGCGTATCCGCCAACCGACAATTGTTCTTTTCTGGACCGAAGATTTGAAAGACTCACGCCCGCTCCAGATCCTCCTTTAAATATCATCCCTTCGGTTCGTATCCAATCTAAAATAGAAGGCATCGTATCCTCAACCGCCAGAATAAAGCACGCCGAGCACTGCGGATGCTCCTTAATGCCGACATTAAACCATACCGGCGAGTTGAACGACCCCTTCTGGTGCACAAGCACGTGCATCAATTCGTCTTCAAATGTTCTGGCTTGCGCGGCACCGGCAAAGTAGCCGCCTTCCTCACCCCAGCGGCGAATCGTCTGAGTCACGCGCGAAAGCAGCTGCTTGAGGCTTTTCTCACGCTCCGGCGTACCGAGCTTGCCTCGAAAATATTTGGATACCGTAATATTGACCGCGTGCAATGACCAAAAATCGGGAAATTCAACTCCCTTTTGCTCAAAGACCTTCGAACCACCCACGGCTGCATCCCGCTGTACCCAGCGGACCTCGTCAAACGGATGCAAACACAATTTTGTAAACATTCTCTTAATCGGCAATGTATACACATTTTTCTTTTTCAAGATTTTTTGCATAGATATTATAATTTTAAATTATGAATTTTTAATTTCGATTCAATTTCGAGTTTCTGAATTTCAAAATTGATTCAAAATTCAAAATTCGAAATTCATACTTACTTGCGTTTCTTTTTTCTAAGAAACGCAGGAATATCCCATATGCTCTCGGACGACTCCTCCTCCGACGCCTTATCCTCCGACGCTTCGGTCGGGACCTCGACCTCGCGTCGAGGCTCGTTCTCAAACTTTGGTTCCAGTCGCTTCAGCTCAACCTCCCGCTCCAGAGGCGGCTCCTCCATGGAAAATATCTGTTTTTGTGACATGCCAAGCGAACCAAATTCGCCAAATAAGCTCACATTCTTGGCGTACGAGGACCCAAATCCGGTCGCGATAAGCGTTACTTTGATCTGGCCCTTATTGAGCTTACGATCGTAATACGTGCCGAAAATGATCCGCGCCGACGGATCGGCCTGCTCGGCTATCTGTCGCGCGATTTCATGCACTTCGTTGAGCGTCATATCGCGCCGCCCCGACACGCTGAATAGCACTCCCCTCGCTCCTTCGATCGATGCCTCCAGAAGCGGCGACTGCAGAGCGGCCGTCGCCGCGGCTTGCGCGCGCCCTTTGCCGTGGGCCGACCCCACGCCGATAATGGACGTGCCGGAGTTTTGCACGATCGCCTTGATGTCAGCGAAATCAACATTGATCACGCCCGGCGTCATAATGATTTCGGTAATACCAAGTACCGCGTTTTTGAGTATCTCGTCTATCGTCTCGAACGCCCGTGCAAGAGATGTATCTTTGGTGATGATTGAAAATACTTTATCGTTGGAGATGGTTATATACGTATCAACCCGGTCTTTGAGCTTTACGATCGCGTCTTGAGCGATCTGCGCACGGTGCACGCCCTCGAATGAAAACGGCTTGGTAACAATAGCCACTGTCAAGATGCCGAGCTCCTGAGCAATCTCCGCAACCACCGGAGTCGCGCCGCTCCCCGTGCCGCCGCCGAATCCAGCCGTCAAAAAGATGATATCCGCGCCGCTCAGCGCCTGAGCGATCTCCTCCCTGTTTTCCTCCGCAGCCGCGCGACCCAGCTCAGGATTCATACCTGCTCCGAGTCCGCGGGTAATTTGCTTTCCGATGTAGAGCTTCTTGCGCGCATGACATTGCTCCAGATCCTGTATGTCCGTATTGATGGCAATAAGTTCCACACCCCGCGGGAATACCTGGCTCATCCGAGTTACCGCGTTGCCTCCGCCGCCCCCCACGCCAACCACTTTTATTTTGGCGATGGGGCTGTTCTTCTCGTGGCGCGTGGCATGACGTGTTGTTTTGTGTACCATTTCACGCTTTTCCTTTTTTTTATGTTTTATTTTTCTCTTCATAAAATAATTTAAGACCTAAAATAATTTCGAATTTCGAGTTCTGAGTTTCGAATCAAATTCGAATGTTTTAATTTTAGAAATTCAGTCATTTAAAATTGAATCGAAATTAGAAATTCGAAATTATCTTATTCGTTTGCGCGTAATATTCGAATAATTCGCTTGAACCACGACTCATTGACATCCAGCGGCGTATGCGCAAACGACCGCGCAACATACTTTTTATTGGTCTGATCACTGCGCTGCAGTACAAGCCCGCACACCGCCGCGTACGACGGATCGTCCGTTTCGGCAAGGCCGCTATGCGCCTTCTCGAATTCATCCGTATTCGGAAATCCTATTTTTACCGGGCTTTTAAGCTCCTCGCGCGCGATATCGGCCAGTCCTTTCAGTTTTGCTCCCCCGCCAACCAGCACCACCCCTGCAGGTAGTTTCCCAAAAACACCCAAAGATTTCAACTCATCCTGCACAAGTCCAAAGACCTCCCGCACCCGAGCTTCAATGATCTCCGCTACAAACTTCAACGATGTCTGTGAACTGAGCTCGGGTTCGTACTGCGACATATCAAGCTTGTCCCGCACCGACACGTCTCGCGCATTCGCGTTGCCGTATTCTATCTTTATCAGTTCCGCCGTGAGGATCGTACAGCGCAAGCCAACCGCAAGATCGTTGGTAATGTGTCCCGATCCAATCGGAAGTACTTTTGCCACAAGCAGGCGCCCGTCCTGAAACACAGCGACGCCCGTCGTGCCATAACCGATGTCCAGAAGCACCGCGCCCAATTCCTTTTGACTCTTCGTAAGTGTCGCACGTTCGCTCGCAAGCGGCGTGAATATCACACTGCCCAGAAAATCCCCTTTCTTGCCCAGCACCAGATCGGTTACCCTGCGAAAATTACGATACACCGATGAAAAAGCCGAGATCAGAACCACGTTTGCCTCCAGCTTTTTACCCGAAAGCCCAACCACGTCGGTGCCTTCCACTTCGATACCGTCAATCACAAATTCGCGCGGGAATGAATGAATAATCTGCCATCCAGCGGGAATCTGTATCGCCATAGATTCCTGTATGACGCGATCCACGTCCTCGCTTAAGATTTCAAAATCAGGACGCGGGATAGAAATAGCGGCGCGCGACAGATGAAATTGCACCCGCGTGCCTGAGATGCCGAACACGATGTTGCGCAAACATTTCTTATCGAACTGCTTGATGATCGAAAGCACTTCAAACAGACCCTTGACTGTTTCTTCCGGATACACGATCTCACCTTTTTTAATTCCCTTCGATTCCCGCTTGATCGTCTTTACTAATACCAGCGAACCGTCTTTGCGCTGCTCGGCAATAATGCCCTTGATATATGCGGATCCCAGATCTATAGCGGTAATAAACATTGAATGTATTGTACGCAAAACAGCTCGTATGCGCAAACACAATACTTTGCATTATTGTCCTTTCGGGTCATAATGTTTTTATACACTTTCATCCCCGCCTGCCATTCCCGCGAATGCAGGAATCCATCCCTATTCCGTCATTCTGAATGAACATGAAGAATCTTTAGTTGTAGTTTGTGTGCATTCCCATGCTTCAATAACCCCAGATACGAATTAAGTGTTTCGGGAGTTGGTGATTTCTGTATGCGTTTCAACATTCGTCTCTTTGTCGCCGTCCGCAATACGCGATGGTCGGGGAAATGCACCCAGCCGAGGAAATCCACTCCTGATCCTATGGTCTTAATGAACAGCTTGTTTTCATGTAGCGAAAGCTTTAGTTTTTCTTTGAAAAACTTTTGTATTGTGGGAATTATATTCTCTAAATCTCTTTTTTCATTTGATAAAAACGCAAAATCATCCGCATATCGTATGAAGTATTTTGCTTTGAGCGCGTGCTTCACAAACTGGTCAAATTCGTTCATATACACGTTCGCGAATAGTTGGGAGGTAAGATTGCCAAACGGAAGTCCTTTTCTAGCCCCTTTTTCAGTTTCAAAGCTTCTGATAATCCCCTCGCAAAGCCAGACAATATCTGTGTCTACAATGTACTTTTTGAGAATCGAAAGTAAAATATCATGGTTAATATTCGCAAAGAACTTTCTGATGTCACATTTGAGAACCCAACATTGTTTTTTATTGTTTTTACTCACAATGTACACAAATTTCCGAAATCGATTCATTGCCTTATGAATGCCCTTTCCTTTACGAGATGAGAATGAATCACATTGAAACTTTCGGTTGAAAAATGGGTATAAAATTCTGTGCACCGCATGGTGTAGAAATCTATCTCTGACCGGAGCGATGTGCAGAATGCGAGGTTTCGGGTCGGATATTTTTCTGACTTTGTATCCACCGTGTTTGTATGTTTTGTGCACTAGATCGGTATGCAGACTGATAAGATTGTGCATAAGATATTGTCCAAATCGTAATACATCACCTCGTGATCTCTTGCCGCACAGAAATTCTTTCCATGCATCAAGCATATTTTCGAGAGAAGTGATAGAATCGTACATATGAAAAATATATTTACAAACGTTTCCTTGACCCCCCCCCCCGAAGCTTCTTCCGGTACTGCAGAAACTGAAAACGGTATATAGTCAGTGGTATATATATTACCACATCCTTCCAAAACCGCATCGGCATTCGTTGGGGTGGCGAATTGATTCGTTATTTATTGAAACAATAGAAGCGGTAGCGACCGCGGGATTTCTTGCGAGAGAAGAGAAGTTGCCGTATGTGCGATATGCAATACGGAAACTGGATACAATACAAGTGTTGTTGCTTGTGTTGTGGGAGAATAAGTCGCTTACGAGTAAGCAGTATATTCTAATTGCGCAGGGAGTAGAAGAGGTTGGTAGAAATCTTGGAGGATGGAGCGGAAAGCTCAGAAAAGAAAACTCTCCCACAAAGCAGGAGAGAAAATGAAGTGAGTTGCGCGGACGGCAGAACACCCAGCGGTTATTGCCATTCCAGAAGTTGTCAGGGTTGCCGTTGTTGCCATTCAGCCAACGTCCATCGTCATTGCATTCGACGTTGAACACGTTGAGATTGCCATCGGAATCGGTTTTATATGCGGCATCTTCCATACCTTCATAACCATCCCTTGATCCCCCGATAGGCGGACTCTCAGGATTGTATCGCATTCGGCATCTTAAATGCCTTAATGCCGCATACCAAATAACTTCATTTTTTGTTGAAGTGTCTGCATACACCACCCTATCCGAAACCGTGATCGCGGATATTCCCGATGTATGGATACTGGGTTCGGCAGCGGGAAACCGTGATCGCCCGCGTATGCGCCTAGTTCCATTGCTATTCTAGCATACAAAAAGCTCCGCAACTAAGTTGCGGAGCAGGGTTAAGGACTAAGGATCTAAAAGGTTTAAGACCCTAAGTTCTTAGTTTTAATTACTTGCGCGGACGGCAGAACACCCAGCGGTTATTGCCATCCCAGAAGTTGTCAGGGTTGCCGTCGTTGCCAATCAGCCAACGTCCATCGTCATTGCATTCGACGATGAACACGTAGAGATTGCCAGCGGAATCGGTAATGGGCTCCATGGCTACGAGAAGCCATTCTCCGAGAGGTTGATCCGGATACTGCAATCTGAGCTGTGGACCGACTTCTGCTGGACAGAATTCCAGACCGAGCTGTAGCGCACGATCATAGATATCTTTGCGAGTTGCTCCCTTTTTGAAACCGAGTTCAGCAACGGATATATTCACTAGATCAATCTCTTCCTTGATTTCCGCGGTTTTGAATTCTGGTTTGCCTAGAATATCATTTCCCCAATCACCGATTTTACAACCTGCTTTTTTGAGAGCTTTTCTGAAATCGTCAGCGGTTTTGATACCCGTGCCGATTTTTATGGTTTTCCAGATTTTGAGTTCGGGAATATTCGGTTTTATGATCCACTCGCCGGAATTAACCAATCGAACTGCCTCGTTCGGATCTTCCGATCCTGTTTGAGACATAATGTTTTTTACCAGGGCATTTAATTTTCCCGGCAATACATCGGCAATAACAAACTCGTTTTTCATTTCTAACTCCTTTCCGCTCAGTTGCGGATTTTTTGTTTCCTCTCACCCGAGGCAGGTGGCTCTTTAAGCCGTTATTTTAATGTAAGGTACTCCATAAGTATATCACACTCGTTTCAAAATGTCAATCTCCTTTTTCTCCATCTTTTCGGCGTCTTTCTTGGTTATATGATCATACCCGCACAGGTGCAGCAACCCATGCACCACCATGTGTTCGAGCGATTGATTATTCTTTTTTATATAATCGGGAGCAATATATATTTCCCCCAACGAACGCCGAGGGCGTCCAAGGTTAAACTTCGGCCAAAGTGACCGAGGTTTAACCTTGGCCTCTTTCTCCACAAACGACAGCACATTTGTCGCTGTATCTTTCCCCCACGTCAGCTTGTTGATCCGCCGCATCTCCGAATTAGAAATCAGGAATACTTCAATAAAGACACTTTTTTTCTTTAACGCGCGAAAAACCGTTCGAGCGGTTTCTCGCACTCCCTTTTCCAAAGAAGCATATTTCCCCAACTGCGAAAAAACAGAAACGGAGTTCATCTACTGCTGGAAAACAAGCGGTCGAAGAATCCACCGCGAACCCTGTTTATGCGCTTCCACAAATTTTCTGTTCGGCCGTTTCGAATGCTCGGCAAGCGCTATGTTGCTTTCGTTGAATTTCTTATCACCCTTGACAGTAATTACAACATACGCTCCTCTCGGAATTTTTTTATACGCACGAGGACTGCGCACCATATACGAGTCAAATTCGGTTGAAAGTTTTAAATTTTTCTTTATATATTGTTCACCCATATTTTTGCTATATAAGACACTTTCAAAATAATTTTATTTCGAAAAAACAAAATTTTCTTTGATCTTCTCAAATTCGGTAGAAATATACGTTTTTGCTTCGGTAAACGCCTTATTACTATCTTTATTCAATAATACTCTATGCTCCCTCCCATGTAAATAGTAAATATGTTTATGCGCAAAACCATGATAATTATCCACACGCATTATTGTTCTCCATTTCAAACCAAAAAGAGCATAATATTGGACAACAAATTGGAGGACTTTCCCTCTATTGTGAACAAGACGAACATACATCTTGTCTTCACTTGTTAAATCCTGATAGTATTCAACTTTTTTCATAGACAGCCATGGAAACTACCCTAATTTAGCTTTTATAAGACGGCTCACCGTCCCTCCATCCGCCTGCCCTCCGATTTTTGCCATCACTTCCTTCATCACTTTCCCGAAATCCTTAGAGCTAACCTCGCCGATTTCTGCGAATACCTCATCTATAATAACGAGTATCTCTTCATCCGATAACTGCGGAGGCAAAAGCGTCTCAATGTATGCCGCTTCGGCTTTTTCTTTTTCGGCCATTTCTTTCCGATCTGCTTGTTCGAAAGCGAGCGCCGCTTCTTTACGCTTCTTAAGTTCTTTTTTCAGCACATCCAGAGCATCGGCATCGGTAAGATCCTGTCCTTTCCCATGCAACTCTATTTCTTTATTATGCAAAGCCGAAACAAGCATCCGTATCGTGGATGCTTGTACATCATCCTTTGCTTTCAAAGCATCTTTAAGTTGAGAACTAAGGTCGTCAAGAATCATTTTCCTATTTTCTTCAAACGAGTGATTTCTGTCTTCTTCGCGCTCCGAAACAACGCCGATTGCTTTCGCGCGTGCTTGTTCTGACTCCGCGAATGAAAACGCTTTCGCTTCGCCTCCTTCAGCACCCCCGACTGCTGCACCTTTTTGGTGAAGCGATACATGAATGCGTTGGGAGATTCTCCTTCCTTTCTTTTTATCTCTATCATAGTAATTTTTTATACACTTCCTCAAGCGACTCCCCTCCCGGGGCATTCACCACACTATGCAGTGACCCCCCTTCATCCCCTTCGTATCGGGGCATAATATGTATGTGGAGATGTTCGATTGCCTGCCCCGACACCTTACCATGGTTGATACCGATTGTAAATCCCTGCGGCGTGAGTTTTTCCTCAAGCAGCTTTATAACGTTCCGCACCACCTGCCACAGTGGACCGATTTCTTCGTCGGTTAATTCCAATATGGTTTCTACGTGCCGCCGTGGAAGTACGAGCACATGCCCCTTGGCGCGCGGAAACACATCCAATACCGCCACCGCAGCAGAGTCTTCGTACACAATAAGTGCTTCCTTACGTTTTTGAATGATATCGCAAAAAAGACAAGACATAATGCTAATTTCGAATTTTAAATTTCGAGTTTCGATTCAATTTATAATTTCTTCCTGAGTACTTCCACAATTTTTTTCATGGGCACGCTTTCTTGGTTGCCGTTCTTCATATCCCGCACGAGCGCCATCTCTTCAAAAACTTCCCGCTGTCCAACAATGACCGCGTACGCGGCCCCCTCCTTATCCGCCGCTTTCAACTGCGCCTTAAGCGACTCTTTGGCAAACGCCTCATGCGCGGGGATGCCTGCTTCAAAAAGTTCCTCTCGCAGGCTCAACAATCGTTTCTTTGCCTGATCTCCCATATACACCAGAAACACCCGCGCGTTTACTCGCGGCGCGGGAGCAACTTCCTGCAGTTTCATCGCTTCGATAATGCGCTCAATCCCAAGCGCGGATCCCACGCCGGGCATCCTGGGTCCGCCGAGCGTCTCGGACAAATAATCGTATCCCCCTCCGCCGCCCAGCGCGATATCGGTGCCTTCGATGAACACCTCAAACACCGTACGCGTATAGTAGTCCAGACCCCGCACAAGCGTGGTATCGAGCATATACGGAACTTTCATTTCATCCAGATATTCGAGCACCTGTTTGAAGTCCCGTTTACAAACAGAACAGAGATGATCCAAAGACTGCGGCGCCTCCGCTTTATACGGAGCACACTTCTCCTGCTTGCAATCCAGCAGCCGAAGCGGATTATCTCCATATCGCTTCACGCATTCCCGGCATACTTTGGAAAGTTTCCCGCGATAATACTCCTTAAGTTTCTTCGTATAATTTGGCCGGCACTGCCTGCACCCGATGCTGTTTACCTTTATATGCACCTGCTTAAGCTTGGATTCGGTGCATGCCCGTAGCGACGCCTGAATGATCTGCGCGTGGTACACTGGATCGTTGCTGTTCAGCACTTCGAACCCGCACTGATAAAACTGCCGGTATCGTCCAGCCTGCGGCTGCTCATGTCGGAACATCGGTCCCCAATAATAAAATTTTCCCGGATTAAACGTATAGGCAAGTCCGTGCTCGATGTATGCCCGCACCACGCCGGGTGTGCATTCCGGCCGAAGCGCAAGCGCGTCGCCCCCTTTGGTCCGAAGCGTATACATCTGCTTGGATACCACCTCGGATGAAAGCCCTGTCCCCCGCTCGTATAATTTGCGATCTTCCAGCATCGGTGTTTCGATCCGCTCGAATCCGTAAAAAAGAGAGATTTTTCTCACCGCCTTTTCGATCTTCTCGCGATACGCGAATTCATCGGGCAGAATGTCGTGCATGCCCTTCACCGACTGAAATCCGAACTTCCGCCCGCGTTGAACCTGCTTTTTTTCCTGCTTTTTGGGCGCGCGTGGAATCTTAATCGGCATATTGTACTGCATTAAAAAATGAAACATCATCGAGCGGCCACAAGCGCAGCTTCACCAATCCTACGATCATACTCTCTTCAAGCGGCCCCCAGAAGCGCGAGTCGTAGCTGTTGATCCGGTTATCTCCCAGCACAAAATACTGCCCATCTTTGAGCGTAATAATGATCGGACTGCCCTGCCATTCTTGCAGGTTAAGATCGCGAAGATACGGTTCCTCAAGCTCAAGCCCCTGTGGGTGCTCATTGGAATACAAGCGAATCATATCCCCTTGTATCTCAACCCGCTCACCCGGCAATCCAATAACCCGCTTGATATAATACGTCGAACCGTCCTGCGGAGACTTAAACACCACGACGTCGCCCCGCTCGGGATTTTTGAAATGATACGAGAGTTCGTCTATCAGAAGATAATCGCCATCATAAAACGTCGGCTCCATACTCGCGCCGTTCACGATGAACGGCTGCACCAAAAAGTACTTTATCGCCACTACCGCGATAAGCGCAATAAAAAAAACTTCAGCTATTTCCCACACCGTATACAGAAATTTTTTCATGAATGTGATAATATTACAGCACTATGAAGCACCTGTCTAGTGCGTTTGACCCAGCCGGAAAGCTGTTTTTAGGGCTTGGAAATCCGACCGAAGCGTATGAGCATACCTACCATAACATAGGAGCAATGGCGCTTTTATTCCTGTCGGGTACTACTCCAAAAGGGTTCATGCGGCCATCCCGCAAGCATTTTTTGTTCGTAGAACCCGGAGCGGGACAGAGGTTTGGCCTTGGTTTGGGAAGGCCGAACCTCGGTCCCGTTTTTGCACTTTCTGAAACTTTTATGAACGAATCAGGCATAGCGGCTCGTGAGGCGCTCGCCTACTTCAAAAAAGACGCCCAGCAGCTGGTCGTCGTACACGATGACAGCGATATGGCCGTTGGGACGTACAAGCTGACGTATAACCAGCGATCAGCGGGACACCATGGGATTGATTCCATTATTACGCATCTTAGCACCGCGGAGTTTTTTAGGCTGAAAATCGGCGTCCGCCCGCAAAAAGAACGGGTCCGCAAGAAAGCGGACGAGTTCGTGTTGAAATCGATAACTCCGACGCACAAGAGACTTTTTGACGAAACGTTCGAAAGAATCAGGCAATCGGTTTTCCCCGAATAACCCTAACAAGAACAAGCACAATGGCGATAAAGAAAATACCCCTTTCGGGGTACTTGTTTGCAGCGCGGGCGACCGGAATTTCACCCCCGATGTTCATCGGGGTTAAAACCCTGCGGTTTTAATGTTTCCGCCACGGGACATTTACAAAATGTCCCGACCCCCAAAGATTCAAGTCCGGTGCCACACGCCTCATCAGTAAAACAAAACGCCCATATTGGGACGTTTTATTTTACCGGCGCGGGCGACCGGACTTGAACCGGCAACCTTCCGCGTGACAGGCGGATGCTCTAACCAATTGAGCTACACCCGCAATTACTTTCTTATAATCGCGAGTAGATTGTATACGTTTCCTTCGAATAAATCAAATTAAACATTCTCGGAAATTATCTTTCTCGGACCACAATAACCCGGCGTTTCCAGCCGTGCAAAAAGGTATCCAACGGAATTTTTTTGGAAATCTTTTCAGAATCGGTTTCCGCAGGATCGTTTACAAGTATAGCGCCGGCATCAATTCCCCACACCACGATAAGGTGTCCGCCGTTGCCTGGCATGAATTTATTATATATGGACGCGATTACCGGACCGCTTTTCAGTTCTTTTTTCAACTTTTCAAACGCGTCCTCCGAGGACTCACTAAACCAATCATACGAAACACCAAGGAATCCGAATACTTCGGCTGTCTGAGCGAGTTCTTTATGCTTCCAGCCAATGTTCGGAATATACCCATTCAAAGAAAGGCATTTTTTTAATATATCATCGGCCGTGATATTGGTATGCGGATCGAGAGCGCGAATAACCATATAAAGAGACGCGATGCCGCACACCGAGGTATCCCAATTCGATTCATACACCAACCCATGCTGCGAAATTGGAGGAACTTTGTGATTCATCCCGTTAGAAATTTCATAAATGTGAATTCATAATAATTGACGCTAATTACACTGAACATAGTGTGAACAACACCACAAAGAATTCCAAATTTCTAACGGGACTCATAGAAACCTTTTTATGATTTGCGTCCTATAATTCGGATTTTGCTGCAATTCGGAAAGTTTTTGAAGCACGACTCCTCCAAGCGATTTCTTGGAATGTAAAATCGTCCCGTCTCCGCAATACATCCCCACATGACCTATATACAGCTTTCTCCCGTCGAACGATTCATCGTCATAGTATCCTTGATCGCTTCGCATAAATACAAGGTCTCCGGGCTGTATGTCCGATTCCATAACCTCATGGCCAGCAGGATCTTTTGCCTGCAAAATGCTGCTGCGAGGGATTTCAATACCGCTGTATCTGAATAAAAACTGCATAAAGCTTGAGCAGTCAAAGCTTTGCGGATTCTCTCCTTTCATAGGAGTCGCGGCTCCGCGTTCATAGGGTATACCTATGAACTTTTTCCCGAACTTAATACGTTCTTCTATGTGTGTATGCATACTATTGGACATCGAGCACCGTATACGTCGCGTCCCCGAATGAAAATAATTCTCCAGCCCGCTTCCCATGCATTTCCCTAAAAATCGGAGACTGCGGCGAAAGCACCATCGTCGTACCCACCTTTTCTCCTTCCGCGAACGGGAGAATCAAAAAATGAGAAATAGCGCCTTTTGAAGTCTGTACTTTTGCAAATGCTCCGACCTCAACCTGGTCGCACGGAAGCATAGTCGGTATAAACGTGGATACCCGCTTAATAGACTGTTCAAGAATGGCTATTCGCTTCTGTATTCTATTGGCCTCGTAGCTTAATTCTTGCTTGGTAGTATCGTGCTGAGACTCCCAAAAACTCGCTGCTTGTATTGCCGTCTTTGAAAGGCGCTCATACTCAGACTTGAGATTTTCAACCTCGTTTTTAATTGTTTCAACGACTTCCTCGGCAATTTTCCGTTTTAACATACATAATTATAGTACTGCAATTTACATAAGTTGCAAATAATAAAGAAACATATTACAATACCATACGTCGTAATACCGCGGGATGGAGCAGCGGTAGCTCGTCAGGCCCATAACCTGAAGGTCGTCGGTTCGAATCCGGCTCCCGCAACACTTCGGCAAGCTCAGTGCGAGCATTGCGAGCAGAGATTGATGAAGTGCCCTGAGTTTACCGAAGGGCATTTTTTATATCTTGTACTAGGGGAGAGAATTAAACTCTCGATCTTAGCGTTACTTGCCCCGCACTAAACATTTTAGATGTAGCGGCGGGTGGAATTGAACCACCGACCTCAGCGTTATGAATGCTGTGCTCTAACCAACTGAGCTACGCCGCCGAACTTTATACTTTATACTTTATACTTTTTCCTTTTACAAGTATCCCATCCCCTGGAACACCGTTCGGTATTCCCGCAGAAGATCTTTCACGTGTGCTTGGTCAAGCTGTTCATCCGCGTTAATGGCCGAAAATACACCGCTGCGCAATTCTCGCAGCTGATCGATTGTCGGTATCTGCGATGCGTCCACGCCCGCGAGCCGTTCCACCGCTGTCGCGCCGCCGTAGTTTGCTATCTTCAGCATGTCATCAAACATCTCGTCCGCGTACAAAACCGCCTGCTTCCAGTCTTCCGGCTCGCTTGATTGCACCAGCTTGAGCACGCGTTTCCATCGGGCAGGTATCCGCTTTTTCTCCTCCCCGCCATACTTATAGATATCCAGTTTATATTTTCGAAATCCTCCCAACGCGTCCGTTACGATAAGGTACCGTATCACCACGAATAAAAACACAACAGAGATTATTGCCGAAATAACCTTATAGGTGCTGAAAATTTCTGCTAGCTGATCAAAAATCATACTTGTTCATAGTGTTTCCCCAACATAAATAAATCTCCCTCATGGAAGTGTTTGCCGACAAGCTGGAAATTCACCGGCATACGATCTTTCGAATACTCCGAACGTTTGCGAACCGGAATAGACAAAGCCGGTACGCCCGCAAGGTTTGCCGGAATTGTGAATATATCCGACAGATACATTGCGAGCGGATCGGACGCCTTTTCGCCTATGCCAAACGCCGTGAACGGCACGACGGGAGTAAACAACACATCGACTCCTCCACCTGACGGACTAAAAACACTATCAAAATCCTCCTGAATTTTTCTACGAACCTTCTGCGCTTTCGCGTAGTACGCGTCATAGTACCCCGCCGAAAGAACAAATGTGCCCAAAAGAATTCTGCGGGTCGCTTCTTCTCCGAATCCCTCCCCTCGATTACGCATATATGTCTGTACTAATCCCTGATCACTAAGCCCTAATCCCTGCCTGCCGTACCGTAACCCATCATATCTTCCCAAATTCGAGCTCGCTTCAGCCGGCATAATAATGTAGTAGCACGAAAGCGCGTACTTCGTGTGCGGCAATGAAACCTCCTTTATTTCATATCCCTGCTTCTTAAAAACGTCCAGCGCGTCAAGAATCTCTTTTTCCACATACGGATCCATGCCTTCAACAAAGTATTCTTTCGGAACCCCTATTTTTAATTTAGAGGTTGGAGGTTGGAGGTTGGAGGTTGCAAACTCGGCAGAGGTAGGATCAAACCGATCCCCTCCCTTAATCGCGTCAAAAATATATTCCACATCTTCCACAGTCTTAGCGAACGGACCGATCTGATCCAAACTCGAACCCAATGCCGCAACTCCGTGCCGTGAAACTGCGCCATAGGTGGGCTTCATACCAACCACGCCACAGAAAGATGCCGGCTCGCGTATCGATCCTCCCGTATCAGAACCCAAAGATCCGAGCGCCATATCGGCCGCGACCGCCGCCGCCGATCCGCCGGAACTTCCTCCGGCGACTTTCGTATCGTCGTAGGGATTTTTCGTTACGCCGAACGCCGAGTTTTCAGTGGAAGACCCCATCGCAAATTCATCAAGATTCACTTTCCCCAAAAAAATCGCGTCCTGCGCTCGCAATTTCTCCACCACCGTTGCGTCATACGCGGATTCGTATGTTTCAAGTATCTTTGACCCTGCGGTCATGCGCGTTCCTCGTATCAAAATATTGTCCTTTATTGCCATGGGAACGCCAAACAGCGGCGTCTTCGGCGTTTCATCGTCAAGTTCCCGTGCCTTTTTTTTCGCCTCATCCGCAAACACATCCAAAAATACGTTAAGCCGCCCGTTTTCTTTTTCGATCTGCTTGATGGATTCGCTAACAATATCCGTCACCGAGAATTCCTTCTTGAGAAGACCTTCGTGAAATTTTTTTATAGTTAAATCATGCATCATAATCCTAATCTACAAATGTATTCGAATGCTCCAAATATTCGCGGCATTCGCATTCTGCATTCGTATCATTCGCATTATATACTCTAAAATACCGAAGGCACTTTCAAATGCCCCGGCTCGCAATAGCCTGTATCGCCGCAACCCGGCTCCGGCATATCTTCCCGTGAAATATTCGACAAAAAGCCACCCCCTGCAAGCGGCTCAACATCAGTTGTATCAACCTCCTGCAGCTCCTCGAAGTGCTTTAAAATAGCGGTCATATCCGAAAGAAGTTTTGTGCGCTTTGCTTTATCGGTTTCTGGCTCTATCCGCGCGAGCGCGTACAAATGCTCAAGCGTCTTGTTATTAATATCCGCCATGCGGATATTCTATAACACAATTCCACGAATGTACACGATCCTCTCTCTCATTCATATATCCATACTTCACGCTATAGCGTGAAGTATGGATAAGACAACGTCCTTAACAAACCCGGTCAATAATTCCCAACTAATCCAGATGGTAAAATTTCCGTATTTCTCGTGCTCTATCACAGCCGCCCAATTCCCTCAGGTTTTTCGTTTCACTAATACAAACATAGCCAAGAATGCCGAAAATTGAGGCAAAAAATAAAATATCTTTTGTGCACTCATACGGAAAAACGAGAACACTTTTCTGCAACCAATAATATCCCGCTCGCATGAGCTGCGCTCGAAATGCGTCCCGAAAAGATTTTAATTCATCGGGAACGTCAAAAAATATTATACGATATAAACCATCCCACACAGCGGGTTGTCCTGTTCTGTAATTAATAAAGGATTCCCAAAATATATATCGATCACCAAGTTTCGTGCTTTCTACTTTCCTGATATCGCTTCGCTCATCGTATGTAACTATTACAAATTTCCTATATGTGAGGCGCGCGCATTCCCTATCAAGCTGCTTTTTATCAAAATAGAACCATTCTCTTCTCCCAGGCGCCATAACAGCGGCGACCCCCGGAGCAACCATAACAATCGTAAGTATACCGCCGATAAGAGCCAACTTTAAAAGTAACTTTCCGATCACAATGCCCTTGTCAGCAGTTTTATCGATAATCTCTTTTCTTTTCTTTGCGCGAGCAATTTTCCTCCATTCTTCCTTGATTTTTTCAAGTAAAAACTCCTCGTTTTCTTTTTTAGCGAGGTTTTCACGAACTTTTTTGCCTAATATTCGTTTAGATGCAACAGCCATAACAACCGAGAATTAACTAATTTCCAGTGCACAACAAGTATATCACACAATAATATCGAGCAACCACCTTTTGTCATATCCAGATTTCACGCTATAGCGTGAAATCTGGATACAGGAACATATCTTCTAGAATGTTTTCTTCAATCGAGATAAAAAATCTTTTTCAAACCATATCTCAACACCCTGCTCCCGGGCTTTTTGAAGCTTGGAGCCAGGATTATCGCCCACGATCACAATCTGCGTCTCCTTAGTGAACGACAAATCAAAATGTCCGCCCTCCTTTTCTATGATCTCCTTGGCCCGCTGGCGAGACATACTCGAAAGTGTTCCTGTCAGCACGATGCGCTTTCCTGCAAACACGCCCGCGGATCCCTTTGTTTTGGACATTGTTATTTTCAAACCCGCTTCTTCCAGCATGTGTATGAACTCCTTATTTTCTTCAGCACGGAACCAATCATATATACTTTGCGCCACCTTCGGACCGACGTCTTGAATTTCCTGCAGGTCATCTAACGTCAAAGCGCGAGCGGCTATTATGACCTCCGAAACAGAATCGAGATTACCTCGCTTCGCTCGCAATGACGGAAGCAGCACACGCGCGGTTTCTTCGCCCACATGCGGAATGCCGAGCGCGTATATGAACTTCACCGCGTCAACCATGCGAGCCTGTTTAATTTGTTTCATCAGGTTCTGCGCCGATTTTTCACCGAAGCGCTCAAGCGCGGCGATGTCGCCTTCTTCTAAAAAGAATATATCTCCCGCGTGCGATATGAGTCCCTCATCTATGAACCTGTCAACCACTTTCTTGCCAAGTCCCTGAATGTTCAACGCTCCGCGAGATACGAAATGAATGATTTGATTGCGATTCCGTGCCCCGCATCGAGGATTGGAACACCGCAAAAATACTCCGTCACGCTTCACCGGCGAATGATCTACCGGGCACTTCTCGGGCACTTTGATATTTTTTTCCTTGCCGGTGCGCAGATCCGTGATTACGGATAGTACTTTCGGAATCACATCTCCCGAACGCGCCACCACGACCGTATCGCCTATCTTTACCCCAAGCCGCTTGATTTCATCAAAGTTATGCAGAGTCGCGTGCGATATCGTCACGCCCGACACTTCTACCGGTTTAAGCAATGCAACAGGCGTAATCACGCCTGTCCGGCCGACTTGGAACTGCACGTCCTGCACGACCGTTGTCGCCTCTTTGGGAGAAAATTTATACGCGATCGCGCCCCGAGGAGATTTGCCTATGGCACCCAGTTGTTCAAATATTTCATTATCCTGCACGAGCACTACCACACCGTCTATTTCATAGTGCAATTTTTCCCTTTTTTTTACCCACTCGTCACGAAACGCGAATACACCATCCAAATCCTTCACCGCCTTCGTGTACGGATTCACCGAACACCCCCATGACGCTAGCACCTTGTGTTTTTCTTCGTGCCTCTTGATGTCTTTGGGAATCCCCGCGACCAGATCATACTGAAACGACTTCAGGTTGCGCGAAGCGGCTATCGCGGGATCCAATTGACGGATTGACCCAGCAGCCATATTCCGTGTATTCGCATAGAGGACTTTACCCTCTCTTTCGCGTTCTCTATTAATACGCACAAGCTCTTTGAGAGATATGAATATTTCACCCCGCATCACGCAGTGATCGGGCACGGGCCATTTTCCAAGTTTTTCAAGTCGTTGCGGCACGTCGGGAATCGTTTTCACATTCTGCGTTACATCCTCGCCGATGACACCATCCCCACGCGTCGCCGCCGTCACCAATTTTCCCTTCTCATACACCAATTCAATAGCAAGCCCGTCTATTTTCAACTCACAAAAATATACAGACGCATTCCGAGGTTGAACCTCGGAATTCCCTAAGTATTTCCATATACGCTCCTCCCACTCCCGCATTTCCTCCTCAGAAAATGCATCGTTAAAAGACAACATCGGCACCTCATGCGGCACTTTTACAAACTTATCCAACGGACGTCCTCCCACTTTCTGCGTGGGAGAATTTTTGCTCGCAAACGCAGGGTGTTTCAATTCCAATTCTTCAAGCTCGTTTTTGAGCGTATCGAACGCCGCGTCGGAAAGCTCCGGCGCGTCAAACGTATGGTAGAGCGTGCGATGATACTCTACGAGTTTGCGCAGCATCTGTATGCGCTGTTTTACATCCTCACTTTTCATATGCGTGTATCGAGGGCGGGTCTCGATAATTCTTCACTCCGCGCCGAATATGCGTAGATCAATTCTTAACTGCCTAGAAACCTTACTTCGGCTGTCTTCATAACTGCCTGTGGAGCTTAAAATAAATCCTCCAACCGACTCACTATATTCACGATTTGACTCAAATTCCGCGCCGCCGGGAATGTTCGATCTATTAATCGGTTCAGAGCTTTGTGATTCATACCCGGGATTGGGGCCGTTATATCCGCCCCTAAAGATGTCGTACAACTGCGCTTCGATTCCGGCATCCGCAGCATATATGGCCCGAGTAGATTTGGTTATATCCACCGAAGTACGCAACCGCTGGGTAAACAAGAAGCCTGAAATAACGGAAATGCCAAGCATGATCGCTCCCATAAACACCACTACTATAAGCAATGCTTGGCCTTTATTATTCATAAAATCTTGGACTTACTGATGTTTGTATAACCGAGGGATACTCGATTCCTCGCCTGTCCGTAACTACCGTTTCAACCGTCATAACCAGCCGCTTGTATTCAGTTCCTTGCGTCCCCGGTGCGAGTCCAACACGGAATCCCCGAATTTCAATATTTTGATTTTCGGACGTAATCACTGTTCCATCTCGTTGTATAGATTTACTGCCATTGTCAAATGTGTATGTGATTGGCACACCATACTGATTCGTAAACGACAACGTACCACCAGAGGCAGTAAGTGTCTCAACGTCGCTTGTGCGGACCTCGCGGGAGATTTGTTCAAACACAAGCCCCACCGTATCATGCGCTTCCATAAGAAGCGCGGAAAGCTGCTGCAATTCAAGCGACTGCTTGAAGCTGGACACGGTAATCGCGATAAGTATTCCAAACACAGAAAACGCTATCATCATCTCCACAAGCGTAGTCCCCCTCCTTTCTCGTATTTTTCTAAAAATATTTCTTAAATAATCCATATGCCATATACTACTCTCCCCACCACTCGGTGAATCGATCCCCCAATACTATTTCAAAATCACCACCTTTGCCTGTCCACATTACACGGCTTTCAACCTCAATGGATACAGGACTGCCTGGTGAATTCCGAATAATAATGTCCCGCTTGAAAGCCGTCGGCGTCCCGCCTCCTCCATACTGGTATTTCATCGAACCCGCGTTATAGTTCAAAAATATGTCCCCCGCGCTCCCGGATCCGGAAGTGGATCGCCAATCAAAATGATATGTATCATTTGCTAAATTTGCATTAAACGCCGCTCCCTTAAAATAATTCTCGTCTATCATATTCTTTACGATTTCTATTCCCTCCGCGGCAAGGTAGGTCCCAATGTATTGGTTTGATATGGTACGAGTGAGTCCTACGGACGTGCCCAGCAAACTCAAAGCTCCGCTGAATGCGATAACGACCACACTTAGCGCTACAATGACTTCTATAAGAACTTGTCCTCTATTTCTTCGCATATTGTTAGCAACTTGGTGCCGTTGTAACCTGACCAAACCTGTTTATCCGTATCGCGCCCGATGCGGTACCCGATGAAATATTTATACACGCACTGCTTCCTGAACTAAACTTTACAAGCGGAGACGGAGCTATGAAATACACCTGTATCGAACCCGACATACTCGTTTCTTCTAACGTATAATTTAAATCCGAATACGAATTCGTTTGGACAGCATTAGACTCATGATAGAGCTCGCAGTTACCTCTAAATTGTTCATCGAATGAAGACGAGGAAGGTTTCCGAATTTCAAGACCCGTGATCGTACTGCCACTTAACCGAACACCATACCCGCACACCTCACGGCTTCCTTCTTGTGTCGCAACCGCAAGAGCTCTGGCCTTATAGATTTGCGCGATGATTACCTGCTGGTCACGATAGAATGCCAGTTGGTCCTTTATGGTGTTACCGCTCGTCAGTCCAATCCCTAAAAAGATGGTAAGCACAACCACCACCACCATAACTTCCACCAAAGTGAAACCCGAGGATCGTCTAACGGAGTCGGTATCGCTACCCGTATCGTCTTTTCTTCTGTCATTCTGACACAGGTCAGAATCCATCTCTTTCGTCATTCCGAACTCGATTCGGAATCTATTTTTATAAATATTTGTATAAGTCATCCCATTCAGGATTATCTCTTTCAATTAAATTTATTTTCCATTCGCGCCTCCAATTTTTTAACTGCTTCTCGCGTTGAATTGCCGCGTATGCATCACTCGTCTGTTCATAATATACAAGCGCATGCACCTTATATTTTTTCGTAAATCCTTCAATCAAACCTTGTTTATGCTGATGTATCCTTTTCTTTAAGTCAGACGTTACACCGATATACAGTGTACCGTTCCGCTTGCTTGCAAGGATATATACATAAAAAATTTTCACAGCCATGTTTTTGGGTTCCGGACCAAGTCCGGAACGACAGCTGGATCCTGACTTTCGTCAGGACGACACACTGTGTCGCCTACAACGACAACCCTTCTATTATACCAAAATATCCCTGTAGTATGCGAGTGCCGAAGAAGAATACCAAAAATGACGCAAGTACAATGAACGGGCCGAACGGCAGCATGCTTTTCATTCCTTTTTTGCCCATTGCAAGCAGGGGAAGCGCATAGAGCGTACCTAACACGAACGAAAGCACCATAACAATAAGTATATCAGGGTATCCGAACAAAAGCCCGAGTCCCGCCATCAGCTTTGCATCGCCAAGTCCCATCCCCTTGCCACGGGTAATAAATATAACAACCAAAAAGAAACCCGCGCCCAAAACCATGCCAAGGATGTGGTTAAGAACAAGCCCCACTTCGGAGGCTGAGCCCCCGAAACTAAATAGATCAGCATAGCTCCCAAGAAATGACCCCATCCTCACTACGGTCCATACTATACCGGCTATAAAAATCGAAAGATTCAAATAATTTGGAATCACGTAATGCCGCACGTCTATAAAAAACGCCGCCATGAGCATCAAAAATACAAGTATCCAAAAAGCGGAAAAACCATACAGCATCCACATATCTCCTGTCATTCCCGCGAAGGCGGGAATCCATTCTCCTGTTTGAAAAAGAAGCCATTCCACCGCCCACGGCACGAACACAAACAAAGCGGCGGACGCAAGTTCCACCACAGGATATTGAAGCGATATATATTTTTTGCAGTTTCGGCATTTTCCGAGCTGTATAATCCAGCTCACCACCGGAATAAGTTCGTACCAGCGAAGCTGGTGCCCGCAATGCAAACAGCGGGAGCGTCCTCCCGCCGTTTTGAGAAATGTAGGCGTTGTCATCCTGAGGTAAAACCGAAGGATCTTCTTACCACCATTGGATTCTTCACTTCGTTCAGAATGACCATCCTTATCCGGATCATACCGCAGTATGAGCACATTCAGAAAACTTCCGACCGCAAGACCGAGCAAAATCAGTAGAACAGTCATAATAAAAACTTATTCTTCCTCTACTCACGGCACAGCTCATAGTCGGCCGCACCGATGCTGCTCAACCCCGTAGCTCCACTACAGCTACCATTTGAATAATAGCTAATATCACTTCTCGGTGGAGTAGGTCCGCCTCCCTCTAAATCACCCTCACTGCCAGCATAGTCTCCGTTTAATGTGTAATACAGCTCCTGCAAGGCTTCCATTTTTTGTACATCAGCTTTTACCCGAGAAAGGACTGCGGCGGCACGAAACTGTCCAGATCCGACCAAAAATATCCCAGCCAAGATCGCGATGATACCCACCACGATCATGACCTCAACGAGCGTAAAACCTTTATTATTTTTAGTAAACATACGTATGTTTGATTATTTTTTCGACCAATTTTAAAATTATGTATAGTATATCACATTATGGACGCCTTGTGTGTATAACCCCTGTGAAGTGAGAGGTTAGAAGTAAGAAGTTGGAAAGAGAGACACTAAAACCATTTTTCCCTAAGACGGTATATTCGCTTCCCCAGAACGGTATATGTACCAAGCAAATACAGAACCTCGCTCGTATCTCCATAGCGAACATTTAAAGAATCTTGAAGATGGGTAACAACTTCATTACAGGAGCCAAGAGATCTTGTAAGGTATAGCTTAAACTCAGCATTCGATCTACCAAATCCTTCAGCAATATTCGCTCCAATTGAATTTGCAGCTCTGCATAATTGATTCTTAAGATAAAAACCCTCTCTAGGAAATACTTTCGAAAATCCAACGACTTGTGGGTACAGTCGCTGGGCTTCTTTATACACTTCAAGATCCTTGTATGTCTTAATCATAACAGCCCGTTTTTTCTAACTTCTAACCTCTAACTTCCAACTTCTCATAGTGCAAACGACTGCGCCAGATTGAATATCGGAAGCAGTATGGAAGCAAATAAAAGTCCCACGAATACACCCATCACCACCAAAAGTATCGGCTGCAAGAGTTCCGAGAGGGTGCCCACCACGGTATTCACCTCCCGTTCATAAAAATCCGCGATTTTGACCATCATATCATCCATACGGCCGGTTGTTTCACCTATGGCGGTCATCTGGCCGACCATAGGATCAAAGTACTGCGGGTATCGCAGTAAAAGCTGTGAAAACTGTTCTCCTTCTTTTACGCCCTGCGACATCTGTTTAAACAGCGTCCGGTACACAAAGTTAAGTATGGTATCGCCGGAAATTTCGATCGCCTGCGCGACCGGGATGCCTCCCTGCAGAAGAATGCTGAACGACTGCGCGAACCGCGCAATGTACATCTTCTGGTACATCGGCCCGAATATGGGCAGCTTCAACAATATCTGTCCGCCAACTTGCCGCCCCTCGGGACTCTTGAAGTAGTCGTACAGTATGTACCAGATAATAAACAGAATAAATAGAACCAGCCACCATTTGGTCTGCACGAACTCTCCCGCGCCGAATACAATCTTGGACACCAGCGGCAGTTCGGCTCCCGATTCTTCAAACAGCGGCTGAATCTTGGGAAATACAACCACCACCATAATTCCCGCCACAATGAAGAACAGCACCACCAGAATCATCGGATACATCATGGCATTGATGATTTTTGACTTCCACTGCACCTCCTTTTCCAAATACGATGCGAGGAACGTAAGCGCGTGCTCAAGCCCGCCGGTCACCTCCGCGGAGCGGATCATATTGATGTAAAAATCGGAAAATATACTGTTCTGCCGCTCGAGCGCCTGTGAGAGTGCCAACCCCGATTCAATATCCTGAAACACCTGAAACACCGCCTCCTTAAGCGCGGGGCTCTTGGTCTGCTCGTGCATAATCTTCATCGATCTGCCAAGCGGCAATTCCGACTCGATAAGCGTGGCAAGCTGGCGCGTAAACACCATCAAATCCTTGAGTTTCACGCGGTTGAAAAAAGCAAATAGATTGCTCTTCTTCTGTAGAACCGCCTCCATACTCAGCACATACAGCTGGTGATTGGCAAGCGTTTGCAAAGCATTCGGCTTATCCGGCGATTCAATGTAGCCGACTTGCAGTTCCCCTGTTTTTGTCCGTGCTTGGTACTTGAATTTCATCTCTCTAAAATTATTCTCAATTCCGATGGATTTGTCGAATATAATTGAGCCGCTTCCATGCTTATCTCCCTTCGCACCACCAAATCCGCCAACGAGCGATTTAGCGTAATCATACCTTCCTGCACGTTCGTTTCGATAATGAGGTCGATCTGGTAGGTCTTGCGTTCGCGGATAAGGTTCCGCACCGCGGGATTTGCGAATAGTATCTCGCACGCCGGTATGCGCCCGCCGTCTATGCGCGGCACAAGCCGCTCCGAAACAATCGCCACCAATGTCGCCGCGAGCTGAGACGATACCTGCCCCTGCTGGCCGGAAGGAAAACTGTCTATAATACGGTCAATGGTTTGCGACGCCGAGTTCGTATGTAAAGTAGAAAATACCAAATGCCCGGTTTCCGACGCGGTCAGCGCGGTTGATATGGATTCCGGATCACGCATTTCCCCTATCATGAGTACGTCCGGATCCTGCCGCAGAACCGACTTGAGGCCTTTTATAAACGTGCATGTGTCGCTCTCCACCTCCCGCTGGGATACAATGCTCTTGTCCTGCACGAACGCGTACTCAATTGGATCTTCGATGGTTACAATGTGCTCCGTGCGCGTGTGGTTGATCTCATCGACAAGCGCCGCAAGCGTGGTGGACTTCCCATGCCCCGCCGGCCCTACCACAAGCACGAACCCCTGTGAAAGCTTCGTAAGGTCATGCAGTACCGGAGGCAGGCGCAGTTCTTCGATGGTGCGGATATGCGCGGGGATGAGCCGCAATGCCGCCGCCATAAAACCCCGCTGGTAGTATACATTCACGCGGAACCGCGCCTTGTCTTCAAATGTATACGAAAGGTCTAACTCCCGCTCCTCCACAAACCGTTTCTGCTGTTCTTCGGTTAAAAGCGCGAATACGAGCCCTTCCGCGTCCCTGGGAACCAGTATGGGCTCTGAGGTAAGCGGCACCAGCGCGCCATCTATCCGCAGGGTCGGATGCCGCCCAACCGCGATATGCAGATCAGACGCGTCCTGCCGAGCACAGAGTAATAATAAATCTTTAAGTTTTTGGGCGTATTCCATATATATATGTGTATTATAGCACAGTCATTGTACAATGGTGTGGGTATCGAACTAATTTCGAATTTCGAGTTCCGAATTTCGAATCAAATTCTAATGTTTTAAAATTCATGAATTCAAAATTGAATCGAAATTAAAAATTCAAAATTTTTTATATACTTTCTGTTTCTCTGAGTACCGCTTCCAGCGAAACAAGTCCTTCAATCGCTTTCAGAACGCCGTCCTGCCGCATTGTAACCATCTTCTGCCGTTTCGCTTCTGCGACAATCGTGCTCTCGCTCGCGTTCTTTGCGACAAGGTCTTCCAGTTCCCGTGTCATTTCCAGCGCTTCATACAGCGCCATGCGTCCGCTGATTCCTTTGCCGTTGCACACGTCACAGCCCGGCGATTCATAGAATTGGTATGGCTTCTGAACATTGCGGGATTCCAGCTCCGGAGGATCAACGGATGCAAGCTCCTCTTCGGCTTGCTTCATAAGTTCGGCTGAAATTTCTTTCTTTCTACGGCACTTTTGGCACAGCCGCGGCACAAGCCGCTGGCCGATCATCAAATTTACCGAAGCCGGCAATAGAAACGGTTCCACCTTCATATCCACCAGGCGCGGGATCACGCCCAACGCGTTGTTCGTGTGTAGCGTGGAAAGCACGATGTGTCCCGTAAGCGCCGCGTGCACGGCAAGGCCGGCAGTTTCACCGTCCCGGATTTCACCGATCATAATAACATCCGGATCCTGTCGCAGAATCTGCCTAAGTCCCGACGCGAAATCATATCCAATCTCCGGATGCACCTGCGACTGGTTGAGTCCGTCCATATAGTATTCCACCGGATCCTCCAAGCTCACGATATTCACTTGCTCCGTATTGAGTATCTGCATAAGGGCGTACAGCGTCGTTGTCTTACCCGACCCGGTTGGCCCCGTGATGAGTATCATGCCGTATGGGTCGTCTATCGCCTGCTTGATAAGCCGCTCGCTTCTCCCGCGCAAACCAAGATCATTAAGTCCGCGCAAACCCACAATCGGGTCCAATACACGGATCGCGACTTTCTCGCCTACCGGTGTGGGGAATGTGGCTACGCGGAAATCGATATCCCGTCCCATGAGCACCGTACGGAATCGTCCGTCCTGCGGCACACGGGTTTCATCTATTTTCAGATTCGATAAAACTTTCACGCGCGATACGATCGGCTGGTGCAACTCTGCCGGCAGGACCGCGGCTTCCTTGAGTTCGCCATCCAAGCGAAACCGGATCCGCATGCTGTTACGCTGAGGTTCAATGTGCACATCGGATGCCTTTTCCCATACCGCTTCTTTGAGTGTGGTTGCCACGATGCGGATGATGGGCGCGTCCTCGCTCCCGCCTCCGCCGGCTTCCAACTGCACGACTTTGGCGCTGGGGGTTTTCTGCTGGGCCGATACCGAGGTAATGGATTTCACTGCCGCCTCCACCTCACTGCGATAGGGTGAATACTTGCGCATGACCGCTTCCCATAGCGACATACTCACCAGATATATGCCTAAGCTTACTTTAAGTTGACGGGCTATAAACTTCAGCGCCTCCTGCGCGCGCGGGTCTTCCGGCGAAACCATGCCGATGACCAGAAGTTCCTTCGTGTACGAAAGCGGCACCACGCGGTAGTTGCGCACCATTTCTTCGGGCACAATCTTAAAAAGCTGCGGAGGGATCTCCTCAACCGTAAGCTTCTTGAACGGCACATTGAGCATCTCGCTTTTTAGCTTGAGCAAAACATCTTCTCCCACCAGTCGCCGTTCATATATAAGATCTTCAACCGTCCGTCGCGCGTACGACGCCTCCTGCAAAAGCTTCTGAGCCGCATTGTGCTCCAAAGCTTGTTGCTCAACCAGTTTTGTTATAAGTACTTTATTATCCATATCCTGACAGGAGGTTCATAAGGTTCGGCCTTGGTTCGGGAAGGCCGAACCTTGGTTCTACGAATCTCGTGCACCATTCTAATTGAATAATTATATCACACATTCACCTTTCTACCTTGTGGATACCGGCTATGGTGTTAGAATAACGTCATGCAGATCATCGGCATTAAAACCCCCATCTTCAAGGAAAAACAATCGCTTCTTCCGTTTCTCATACGGCATCTACCTCCCTTGCAAGAAGGCGATATTCTCGCAATCACCTCAAAAATCGTTTCCCTGTCACAAGGAAGAGCCGTTTCTCCAAAACAAAAAGTAGCACTAATAAAAAAAGATTCGAAAAAAATAATCGAGACGCCTTGGGCACAACTTGTGCTAACAGAAGACGGATGGTGCATAAACGCTGGCGCGGATGAATCAAATGCAAACAAAAAAACCATTCTCATGCCCCGTAATCCTTTCCAGGTCGCCAAACATATTCGTATGCAGCTAAAAAAGAAATTTGGCCTCAAAAAAATAGGCATTCTTATTACCGACACGAAGAGCATCCCTTTGCGGAAAGGAACAATGGGCAGATCGGTCGCGTACGCAGGTTTTGAGCCCCTCATAAACTACATTGGAAAAAAAGATTTGTTCGGCAGAAAAAGCCGCCTCACGCAAAGCAATGTTGCTGATGCGCTCGCCGCAAGCTCGGTACTTGTTATGGGAGAGGGAGACGAACAAACGCCGTTGGCGGTAATACGAAATGCTTCGGTTCGGTTCACAAACAAAAAAAATCTGGCGCGTCTACCCTTCTCTCCAAAGAAGGACATCTACGCCAGAGTTTATCGGGACATTCCTTTCAGCACCTCCAGATAAAGTTTTTCTACAATCTTTTCTTGAGCCTTCCCTGATCGAGCATAGTGATCAAGACCGGGAGCCGCGTTAACTTCAAGAATCCGGTAATTCTCTTTGGCTATATCGGAAATAGATTCTTGTACAAGAAGATCAACTCCGCACAAACGAAGTCCCATATCTTTCGTAAGCCGAATCGCGAGTTTCTTAAACGACCGATGAATAATGCCAGTTACATCCAAGGACTCTCCCCCTGAAGAAAGATTTGCATTATCAAGAAGCTGTACTAGATCCCCTTTTTTTGGAATTGATTTGAGAGTCAACTTTTGATTTTGCAGTTTTTCCACAATACGAGGATCATCTATCTTTATCTTCGTATCTCTGCTTGAAACAACAAACTGCTTTTGCTTTTTTTCAAGCAATGCCTTAATAGTTGACCGTCCATCACCGATTACATATAAAGGAATGCGCTGATATGCCGAAATGATTTTATCATCCAGAACTACAATCCGATAATCATTCCCTTTGATCGGCTTCTGTACAAGCGCGACACGATCCCGTTTGAATATGTGTCGCATGGCACGGTAAAACTGCCTCCGTGTCCTGACACTCGCAACGCCCGAACCTTGGCTTCCGCTGTTTGGCTTCACTATAACCGGAAACCCGATTTTTTGCGCATATCGATACGCCGCGTGTACATCCTTCCGTGAACCTATTGCTTCTGCCCAATGGTCAGAATAAAAGGTCTTTCCAGGAATAACTCTATATCCCATCCGCTTCATAAAGAAATTCGCGTAATCCTTGTCTTTTGCAATGTCCGCCGCCCCGACAGTATTTATATCAATCGTCGAATACCGAAAATAACGTCTGCGTCCGTTTCTGTAGGTAATCTGCCCGACAATTCCCCACTCAGGCTCAAGTAGCACACGCACGCCTATGCGACGAGCGATTTTCTTTAGTATCTGTCCCAAAATTGGAGTTGGTTTTTTCTTTTTCATAATATATTTCCTTTCAATATACTGAATATAAAATACATAAAGCCGTTCAAATTGTCAAGAACGGCTTTTTTGCAATGCATGCGCTATAAATACATCAACCACTTTTTTAAATCTCTCACGCATACCACTCTCCCGCATAAGCCGATCACGCATGCGCGTGGCAACCTCTATCTGTACACCTCGTTTCAGAATCCCTCTATTGCAAATATTGTTGGGATGCACACCCGCAAGAAGAGGATATCGCTCGGCCGATTCAGCCTCAAATCCCGATTCCCTCAGACGATCTATAAGAAGTTCACTATCGTACAACCCCCCGATTACAATCTTTTCGGAATTTTCCCGCATGCCGTGGATAGCGATCACCAGCAATGATTTTTGGACAAGTTCCACACACCGCGGTTCATCAAATAAATGACTAGGTTTATGATTGGGTGCGCTAAGCGAGTAGAACGAATATCGATCACCCGCAAGAAAACTGGCTATCTCAGTCGTCCCAACTTCGATATTCCCGCCATGCGGAGCAAGAATAAGAACATCCGACGCGCGAAAAACTGCTTCAATAAAAAGTTTTGGACTTTTATGCATATATAACCTCCGTATAAATAACTGGCTGTAAGTATACCCTCCTTACTCCTTCTCCACAAACTCCGCTTCAGCTGATATGCTCAAAAACCACTTTCGTATACTGCCGATACGGATCAATGCTTTCTTTCGCGGCGGCATAAAACTTCACATAATCCTCCTCAAAATCATATTCATGCACAAGGATATTCCGGACTCGCGCTGTATTGGAAAGTTTTTGTGCGAGGGAATCGTCCAAAATCCCTATTTTTGCCATATCAAGAAAAGATTCTCTATAGCTGTCTGGTGTTTTTGATGTTTTCGCAAGCACGAAAAAGGCGTTTATGTCCGACGCAAGATCAACAATGAGCTGAAAGTCACGCTCGGCCGCGCGGATATGCACGCTGTTTTTTGTGAACGTACCAACCGAAGGGTCAAGCAGTTTTTCAAGCTCGCTTAAAAGCGAAAGGATTTGCTCAAGTTTTTTTGCGACAACGAGATTGCTCATAGTCCTATGTGAATGTTTTCATTTTTTCAGCAAGATGCGTAAATCGCATTCGATACAGCTTTTGTGCACCCATAAACCGTTTCCACGCCCGGATTTTAAACCCCACAAACTGCCCTTCGATCCCCTGAAGAAGCTTCCCGTGCGTAGCGGCTTCATGCCAAAGAAGCGGTGAAGCGTCAAAAAGATCAACAAGGTCGATTCTGTCATACGGCATATGAAATTTTTCAGACATAAATCGCAACATATCCCCAAATTCTGAACCGAAATAATCAATCGGATGGTCTTTTAAAACAGCAACATCAAAATCGGACGATTCACGCGCCGTTCCTTTTGCCCGCGATCCGAACAATATAATCAATGCCTCATCCATATATGCACTATACACCACATTTCTCCTTTTGTCACCCAATAGTTGAGCTCAGCACATTTTGGACATAGAATCGGCACACAAACCTATGTCCTATCAATCATTCACTACACAGCAG
>Ga0155045_111_pt2 | contig 80889 bp, 76 predicted proteins | sample RifCSPhighO2_01_FD_106013 | JGI IMG/M metagenome (GOLD analysis project Ga0155045, IMG submission 106013) | Candidatus Wolfebacteria bacterium RIFCSPHIGHO2_01_FULL_48_22
GAAGAACTTATTTCCGTGCAAAACTTGCTTGAAGCTTGGGAAGAGTTTTTGAAGGAAAAAAGAAATAGAAAAGACATCGCGCATTTTCAACTGCAATTGATGGATCATCTCTTTTCTTTGTATCGAGATCTCCAAAACAGAACATACCGCCACGGCGCGTATAGAGTTCTTAAGATATCAGACCCAAAACCGCGGATTATACATATCGCTCCCGTGCGCGATCGACTGCTTCATCACGCCATGTACAGAAAACTATATCCATATTTTGAAAAGAAATTTGAGTACGATTCCTATTCATGCAGGAATAATAAAGGAACGCACCGAGCACTCTATCGCTTTGAAAAATTTATCCGCATTGTATCCAAAAACAACACCAAACAATGCTGGGTGCTCAAATGTGACATCAGAAAGTTCTTTGCGAATATTGATCACAATATTTTTATTTCAATCATCCAAAAGCATATTACAGACACGGATACGCTTTGGCTCTGCGAGCGGATTATACGCAGTTTCAATCCAATAGAAGGCAAGGGACTGCCGTTGGGTAACCTCACCTCTCAATTATTCGCAAATGTGTATATGAATGAATTTGACCAGTTCGTGAAGCATGCGCTCAAAGAAAAGTACTACATCAGATACGCAGATGATTTTGTATTTCTTTTTCGCGAGAGAGGGGAGTTAGAAAATATCATTCCCATCATACAAAAATTCCTGTCTGAAAAATTGAAGCTTTCGCTGCACGAAGACAAGTTATTTATCAAAACCATAGGGTCAGGAGTGGATTTCCTCGGTTGGGTGCATTTTCCCGATCATCGGGTATTGCGGACGGCGACTAAGAAAAGGATGTTCAAGCGCATACAGGCATCTCCCACGCCGGAAACACTCAATTCGTATCTGGGGTTACTGAAGCATGGGAATGCACACAAACTACAACTAAAGATTCTTCATGTTCATTCAGAATGACGGAATAGGGATGGATTCCTGCATTCGCAGGAATGACAAAGGGAAGGAGATTGCCGCGGTATGCTCGCCTACACAAGATATCTCAACAGACTCTGGCCGGTCATAGTGGCCGGTTTTTGTATATCCATAAGCTCCAAGATTGTTGGGGCGATATCGGAAAGCATCCCCATGGTCACTTTCTCCCGCTCCTGTACGGTGAATGGGTTTTGCGGACGGGCGAATCTATTACCGACAAGATACACGGGAACGGGGCTCGCATCATGCTTGGTTTCGGGCTCGCCCGTAACGGGGTTAAACAGCCGCTCCACATTACCATGGTCGGCGGTTATAAGAAGTGTGGCATTTGTGCGAAGAGCGGTCTGCACTATTCTCGCGAGCTGTTCGTCCACCACCTGTATCGCTTTTTCAGATGCCTCGTAATTGCCCGTGTGGGCGATCATGTCTGAGTTTGCGAAATTGACGAGTATGAAATCAAATGCATTTTCTTCGAGTGCCTCGGTGAGACGAGTCGCGATGGCGGGAGCCATCATAACAGGATCATCTTCCTGTCGGGGGATGACTTTGGACGGAATGAGCACGCGGTACTCGCCGGGGAAGGGCTTATCCTGAAGACCATTGAAGAAAAACGTTACATGAGCGTATTTTTGCGTTTCGGCAACACGCAGCTGGCTTTTGTTGTTCTGGGAAAGCACGTGGCCCAGACAATCATCAATTTTTTCGGGTGGAAACGCGGTGGGGATATTAAAATCATCGCGGTACTGGGTCATAGACACGATATGCACATTGGTAAATTTTTTTGTTTCAAATTCCTTGAAGTGCGGATTAACAAGTGCTTCTACAATCTGGCGCATACGATCCTCCCGGAAATTGAAACAAATAACCGCATCCTGCTCTTTGATCGCGTTATCCTGCGAATTGATGATTACGGGGGCGATGTATTCGTCGTTCAGGCGGTTGGAATAAGTATTTTGGATATGCTTTTGCAAGTCGGCGATTGGGAGAATCTTACCCGCGCCAGTCAGGACTTCATACACTCGGCTCGTAAGGTCCCAGTGTTTGTCGCGGTCCATAGCGTAATAACGGCCGCTCACACTGCCGAGCCTTTCCGCGGGCAGTTTTGAAAGGAGTTCATACGCCGAATCGGGATCGCTGTCGCGTCCGTCGGTAAATGCGTGGATGATATAAGGAAGCTTTTCGCCATCAAGCATTTTTATAAGTTCTCGCAGGTGCTCCATAGACGAATGCACATTCGCCTGGCCGACAAGACCCATAAGATGCACACGGCTGTTATTCTTGCGCGCGTGCTCGAAAGCGCCTAAGAGCGCCTCATTTTTTTGGAACGTGCCGTCGGATATGGAAAGACTTACGCGCGGAAAATGCTGATATACCACTTTCCCGATACCCATCGTAAGATGGCCAACCTCGCTGTTACCTTCTTCTCCCCATGGAAGTCCCACCGCGATGCCGGACGCCTGTAAGGATCCGGAGGGAAAATTGTTTTTGATGTAGGCGATGGTCTTGGGCTGTACGGCGTGGATGGGGTTAGACGCATCGTCCCGGCCAATACCCCAACCGTCCAATACAATAAGTACAACGGTGTTACGCATGTGTATAGTATAAAGGAAGATGTTCCATTTCTCAAAACTGAACTCTTTGACTTTTTATACCCAAGGAGTATGATAAAAAAATAAACATTTATTAACGTAATTCTTCTCAAATGAATTCTTGGAACCACATACGCGGGATAGGAGGTATAAGGCAGAAAACTGCTGTTTTGGCCATTAAGAATTTGGGAGGCGCGGAACATGGATACATCGACCATCATATACATCATTGTTTCAATCGCAGTGGGGCTGGCGGTAGGTTATATAGTTCGGCAAACGCTTGCTTCCAAGCAGGCAACGTCCGTTGAGCAGAAAATAAAAGAAAAACTCGACGAGGCGAACGCCAAGTCAAAGGAGCTGATCCTGGAGGCACAGGATAAATCGGCACGGATACTTGAGGACATTAAACGCGACGAAAAGGAGCGTAAGTTACAGTTGGATAAGCTTGAAGAGCGCATACTGAGCAAAGAAGAAAATCTTGATAAACAGGCAGCGGAGCTACGCGGAAAAGAAAAATCTGTACAGGGCGACCTGGCAAAACTCACCGAAGCGAAAACGCATATAGGCGAGCTGAAAGAAAAAATCCAGCAAGAGCTCCAGAAGGTGGCGGGACTTTCCGAAGAGGATGCCAAAAAAGCATTGCTTGTGGACGTGGAGAAGAAATTTAGCCAGGATCTTGTGGCGTATGGCAAAAAAATGATGCAGGAACGCCGCGAAGAGATAGAAAAGAAAACTGCGGAAATTATGACGACGGTTATGCAGCGCTACAGCCGATCGTCGGCGGCGGAATTCACAACCTCAAGCGTGCCGTTGCCCGACGAAGATTTTAAGGGAAAAATAATCGGAAAAGAAGGGCGCAATATTCGCGCGTTGGAACGACTTACGGGCGTCGAGCTTATTGTGGATGAAACGCCCGACAGTATTGTTATCTCATCGTTTGACCCGGTACGCCGAGAGATCGCGCGGGTAGCATTGGAACGGCTTATAAAAGATGGGCGTATCCAGCCGGCAAAGATTGAAGAAAAAGTAGAGGAGGCAAAATCAGAAGTCGCGAAAATGATGAACGAAGCGGCCGAAGCGGCAACGTACGAAGTCGGCATACTCGATTTTCCAAAAGAAATTATGCAGATACTCGGGCGGCTCGCGTTCCGCACCAGTTACGGGCAAAACGTGCTTCGCCACTCGGTAGAGGTGGCGCACTTCGCGGGCATGATAGCGGCGGAACTGGGGCTCAATGTGGATGTGGCAAAACGCGGAGCGCTGGTGCACGACATTGGAAAGGCGATTGACCACGAAGTGGAGGGAAGCCATGTGGAGCTCGGAAGGAAGATTCTCAAAAAATACAACATAGACGAGCGGGTAATACAGGCAATGGAAGCGCATCACGACGAATACCCCTATGCGATCCCCGAGGCCTACGTGGTGGCGTCCGCGGACGCGCTCTCGGCGGCACGGCCAGGCGCAAGGCGCGACACGATTGAAAACTATCTCAAGCGCCTACAGGAGCTTGAAAACATTGCGACTCAGTTTGAAGGCGTAAAACAGGCATACGCCATATCGGCGGGCAGGGAACTGCGCATCTTCGTTACCCCGGAGCGCATAGATGACTTTGGGTCACTGCAGATGGCGCGGGATATCGCCAATAAAATAGAAGCGGAACTGCGCTACCCGGGTGAAATTAAAGTAGTGGTGATTCGGGAGATGCGCGCAGTGGAGTACGCCAAGTAGACGCTCAAAAACCCAACATATTTCTTCACGATACGGCGTAAAAACCTGCTGGTTTTTCGCCTCTACCTCGCGCCAGCCGCGCTCCGGGAGTCGTTCAGAAGCATGCGGGTTTTCTCGCTCGCGCTTCGCGCCATGCACGAGATTGACATACATAGATAATAGTGATATATTACTCATATCTTCTGCGACATTCAAGCATTGGAGCAACTTCGGCCATTGAGCCACCTTACGCCCGATGAATTACTAAAAAACAATCCGGCAGTGTACAGATCTTCAATAGTTCACCACGGAGGCATACGGGAAGCTTTTGAAAAAATTGGGATTAAATACGAATTTCCCGAAAACTACAACTGGCGGGCGAAAGTTATACCATTTCTAGGAGAGCTTCCCGATAAAGATATAGCTGAAATCGTTGATGTTACGGTTCATCAGATAAGATCTTTGCGAAAGAAACATGGAGTTGAGAGGTTCAGAAAAAATGAAACAAACGTAGACTAAATTAATTATAAATCAGCCCCTGCTAAAAGCACGGGCTGATTTTTTATGCACAGCGTGCTACACTAGAAGAAATGTTTGTCATTCTGGTTCGTTATAATCAAAAGGAGGCCTTTTTGTATTAGCTCTATGCAGTATCAAAAAGACAAGTTCATAAACGCCGCGCTTTATTTCGCAAAGCACACCAATCCGCGAAAACTTGGCATCACGAAACTAGTGAAGCTTCTTTTCTATGCGGATTTTCTACATTATGAAAAATATGGGAGGCCAATTATAGGCGATGTATACTTCCATCTTCCCGAAGGGCCTGTTCCGACAATATCGTATGATTTATTTAAGAAAACATTTTTTCAAAAAGACGGAAAAACGGGACTAGAGGAATTTATGAAAGTAAGCCCAGAGCAGATTGGAGGAGGAAAAAAATTCCATAAAATAGAGCCGCTCAAAGAATATAACAGGGATGTTTTTAGCGAATCTGATCTTGAGATTATGACAGAAGTTTCCGCAAAATTCTATGAATCGACAGGAACGGGTCTAGCGGAAAAAACCCACGAAATTCCGTTTGTAAAAAATACTCCTAAGGTCTTCCCGATCGAGTACACAGATGCTATCGAGGATGAAGCGGACAAAAAATACCTTTCCGAACTGCAAGAAGAGGATGATGAGGTTGAGGGGACGATAAATCACTAAGCTTTCTGTTATGTCTGAATCGGCTGGAACCAACACTTTGGGACATCTCACAAAAGGCAATGTTATTTTTTGGAGCGGCTTTGAATTCTACGAAACGGGAGAGAAAAAAGACTCTTTATTTCTTATATTAACGGATGTACAAAACAACTGCGTGCTTGCTATACGCGCCACAACCAAAACAGAGTATTTTGAGAAACCAAGTAAAATAGTAAAAGAATTTTTACTAATTCAAAAAGGAGAAGAAGTAGTTTTGCCGCGGAAATGTGTGATAGACCTGAATCGTATAAGGGAACTAAGCGTTAAAAAATTAAAAGAAAGTTGGGGGAAAGAAATAAAAAAAGCAGGTTCAGTTTCAGATAAAACAATTCATGCAATAGATAAACTTGTAAATTCTTCAAAAACAATCAGAAGGGATTGGATGCGTTGGATCCTTAATTCTGCCTGAAAAATATGAATTCGACATGAACATAACATACGACAAAAAAACAGATTCCCTGTACCTGCAGCTGCGCAAAGGAGCTATTAAAAGGACGCAGGAGATAAGCGATTTTTGCATGGCAGATATGAATTCAAAAGGAGATGTGGTTGGTTTTGAAATTCTATCGGCATCCCGCTTTATGACGGGCAGCAAACAGGAGAGGAAAATAACTGTGAGGATAGGAGAAAAACTTGTGCCTCTTCGGGCATAACTAAAACTCAGCTCGCTCGAGGAACTCAAGTGTTTTGCGGTACGTAAGCGCTTCGCGAACGGATTCTTGTACCCGATCTTTTAATGCGTTGGGATATTGTGCGTATGCGTAGGTGAGCTGTTCTTTCAGCTCGCTTTCGTCCGGTTCGATATGCTCTTTTCCCGCTATTTCGGAAAGAATAAATTTGACCTTCAGCTGTTCCTCAAGCGATGCCTGGGATTCTTTCACGAACTCCTCTTCGCTTTTGCGCATTTTTTTGAGGTAATCCTCGATGGTCACTCCCATCTTCCGCAGGTCCCGCTGTATATGGCGTATATTTGTGGCGAATTCGTCTTCCACCAGAAGCGCGGGAATATGTACTTTTGACTCTTGAGCGAGTTCCTTTTGCAGATTCGTGCGATGGTTTTGTTTCTGTTCGAGTTCTTTTTCCCGTTGCATCGTCTCGCGAACGTTTTTTTCAAGCTCTTCGTCGCTCATTTTTGAGTCTTCGCCCGCATTCTTTTGCGATTTTTTTATGGATTGTACGAATTCCTGAACTTCAGAATCCGTAATTTCAATTGGTTTTTGCTCCTTTTTTATTTTCGTGGCTATTTTTTTGTAATTGGGGAGCAATACATCGGGGCGAACCGCAATGGATAGAGTACATACAAGAGGAGATCCTTTTTGCATGTTCTGTATCTGCACGCGAGGGGAACTGATGGGATCAATACAGGCCTCCTCCACAATATAATGGTACTGTTCTTGGAGCGCGTGCTCCGCGGCATGTTTAAGTATGTGTTGGGGATCCAAATGCTTTTCGGCTACATCGGCGGGAATATGCCCCGGACGGAATCCAGGAAGTTTTAGATCGCGTGAATGCGCGCGCAGTACGTCTTTGCGATGCTGTTCAAATTTTTCCGCCGAGAGCTCAATCTCAATATCGACAATGGCGTCCTTCGGCTCAGACGTTTTGATAATGGTAAAATATTTTTCCAGCATAGAGACCAAACGTACACAGAATCAATCTGTATGTCAAAGGATTCACCCCCACACCATAACAAGAATAGACCTTGTTTCTTGTTTGGTGTGGGGGTAAAGTTGGAAGACCATGAACATTTTGGCGATTGAAACAAGTTGTGACGAAACGGCGATAGCGCTGGTGGAGATTAAAGGCCAGGCCTCCGCGCCTCGAGTAAAAGTACTCAAAAGTATAGTGTCGTCGCAGGTAAAAATACACGCACCGTTCGGAGGCGTGGTTCCCACGCTGGCGAAGCGTGAACATATCAAAAATCTGCCTCTTATATGGAAGAAGTTTTTGAAGCACCCGGTAGTTAAAAGCAAAAAGGTGGATCTGTTAACGGTAACGGTAGGACCGGGTCTTGAACCTGCTTTGTGGACAGGCATCACGTTCGCTCAAGAGCTCCACGAGCAATACTTTGAAAAAAAGATCCCACTGGTTGGAGCGAATCATTTGCACGGGCATCTCTACTCATTCTTATTGTCTCGCGAGGCCGAACCTTCCCAGGCCAAGGTTCGGCCTCCGAGGCTCCTTTTCCCCATGGTTTCGCTGATCGTAAGCGGAGGCCACACGATTCTCGGGGTGCTGAAAAATCTCAATACATTCAAGAAACTCGGAGAAACAAAGGACGACGCGGTGGGGGAGTGTTTTGATAAAGTCGCTCGACTCCTGAAGCTGCCCTACCCCGGCGGACCCGAAATCGAAAAAATCTCCCGCACGGGAAGCGCGTACGCGATACCGTTTCCATCACCTATGCTGAGCCAAAAGAATTATGATTTCAGCTACTCGGGATTGAAAACGGCGGTGCTGTATTATCTGCGGGATCTACAAAGCCAAGGTCGAACCTTCCCAGTTCCAGGGCGTAGAACTATCCGATTCTCGGATAACGTTACGCCCGTTGGAAGCGAGCTGTCGCTTCCAACCCAAGGTTCGACCTTAACAAAAGCGGACATAGCGGCTTCGTTCCAGGAGGCGGCATTTCGGGTGCTGGTAAAAAAAACCGCCCGGGCGGCGGATGAATACAAGGCAAAAAGCGTATCCATAGGAGGAGGTGTTGCGGCAAGCAAGGCACTGCGGCGGATGCTTCGGAAAGGTTTAGTTGAAGGGCATAGAAGCCAGTATGGTAAAGAGTCTAAAGATGTACGTACAACCAGACCCACAGACCAAACAAGCATCCACACCTACTCCCATGATCTTCTCGTACCCCCTTTCCGATATTGTATGGACAACGCGGTAATGATAGCGGTCGCGGGCTTTATGGCATACGAGCAGAAGAAAAAATACCCGTTGAAGGCAAATGGGATATTAAATCTATAACTATGCTACACATCCTCAAGCGTACAGACTGGAAACTTTACATAGCTATTGCCCTGCTTATCGCGGCGGGATTATTGAGTTTATTGAGTACGCAGAGCGAACTGTTTTATCGCCAACTCGTGCTTGTTGGAGTCGGCGCGGTGCTCATGGGCATACTCCTTTTTGCCGATCTACGCTCATTTTTTTCAAGTAAGAATGTTATATACGGATTTTATATATTCATAAACCTTCTCTTAGTGCTCACACTCCTCATCGCGCCGAGCATTCAGGGAAACCGGGCGTGGATCGTGATCGGCACGTTCCAATTCCAGCCGGCGGAATTTGCAAAGCTCGCGGTTATACTGCTTCTGGCATATTTCTTTTCCCGAAGGCATGTGCGCATCGCGCGCATGCAGACGCTTTTTATTTCTTTTATATACGCGGCAATACCCGCAGCCATTATTATGCTGCAGCCGGACCTCGGATCGGCGGTAGTCATCATCGGCATCTGGCTCGGCTTCGTGCTCCTCTCAGGCATCCCCGCAAAAAAACTACTCATCACCGTTCTGATTTTTGCCGCTGTTTTCGGTCTGGCATGGCAGTTCGGATTGCAGGATTACCAGAAAGAGCGGATCATAAGCGTGTTTGATCCGGCGGCGGATCCGCTCGGAAGCGGATACAATGTGATCCAATCCAAAATTGCGATCGGATCAGGAGGATTTTTCGGCAAAGGATTTGGGCAGGGGACACAGTCTCAATTGGGGTTCTTGCCCGAAGCGCAGACAGACTTCATATTTTCGGCGATAGCCGAAGAAGGGGGACTTTTAGCCGCATGGATCGTATTGGTAGCGGAGTTTTTCGTCATATTCCGGCTCATTCGCGAAGGAACCGTACTGGAGGGAAACTTCGCGAAATTCACCGCGCTAGGTGCCGCGGTGCTCTTTTTTCTGCAGTCGGCGGTGAACATAGGTTCGGCGGTTGGCTATGCGCCTGTTATCGGTATGACATTGCCGTTTGTCAGTTACGGGGGGTCCAGCATCATTGCGAACCTGATGCTGATTGGTATAATTCAGTCACTCTATGCGCGCAAATAACATACAACTTATAGTCGGATTTTTTTTAATTGTCGCGATTGCTTCGTTTATTGGGAGCGCGGTAGCTGACCTGGACACGACCGCGAATATACTTACGGCGGGCAGTACGCCATTCGAAGTATTAAGAGGGGAGGGCGCGTCGGATATCGCGGCAAAGCTGCATAAAGATAACATCATCACCTCCAAATTTTCGTTCGTTACCTACGCGGCGATCACGGGCGCATTCCGCAACCTGAAGCCCGGGCTATACGCGCTTCCGGTGGGCAATATCCCCGGCATCGTGCGAGCGCTTACCAAAGGCCCGCAGGACGTGGCTGTCACGCTATATCCGGGTATGAGTGTATCGGAGATGGACAAAAAGCTTTATGAAAGCGGAGTTATTCGGCGGCACGAGTTGGAAAAGTTTGCGATTGAAGAAAAACTCGAAGGATTTTTAATGCCCGACACGTACCATTTCCATCAGCAGTCGGACGTTTCCGTTGTTGTCGAAAAAATGCGAGAGAATTTTAACGCAGAAACCAGAGAATTGTTCGCGAATATGAGTGAAAAAGAAATAACGCGGATAGTAACTATCGCTTCGCTTATAGAAAAGGAAGTTTCCCGTGTTGACGATCGCAGGATCGTGTCGGGGATCATATACAAACGGCTGTATAATGAGTATCCGCTACAGATAGACGCATCGGTCGCGTACGGCGCGTGTGAAGGAGTGTATACGGCGTGCGAAACTTTCAGCGCGGACAGCTTCAAAAAAGACACGCCATATAATACCTACACGCGAACAGGACTCCCTCCGCATCCGATCGCAAACCCCTCCGTGGACGCGATCAAGGCCGCGCTCAACCCCACACAAACGGATTACTACTTTTATCTAACCGACCGCGCGACCGGCACGACGCACTTCAGCGCGACGTTTGAGGAGCACTCCAAAAAAAGGGCTCAGTACCTGGCGGATTAGAAATGGGGTTGACACGAAAAACGTACCGTGCAAGAATGGGTTAATTGAACTTGCGGGGAAAATAGATTCCGGATCGGGTCCGGAATGACAGAAACGGTGCGTAACCATATTGCAAAAAAAATTTAGAATAAGCATTTTGAAATGCCAACGCAGTTTTTTGCGCTGGAATGTTTTTGTTTATGAATCCCGTTAGAAATTTGGAAATAGAAGATTTTCCAAACGGGATATGTATGCAGCAATTAGCGTCAATTATTAACATTATTAAGTATTTGAAATTTCTAACGGGATGAAAATACAATCTTTTTCAAAACACCCTGGGGATTTGGTAAAACGCCAATTTCTTGCCCAAATACAGCTTGATTCGTGGAAATGGTTTGCCACGCAGGGAATTAAAGAATTATTCAAAGAAATATCTCCGATACAGGATTACACCGGAAAAGAATTCGAGGTGTATTTTTCCGATTACTCATTCGATGAGCCGAAGTTCACCGAAGAAGAATCATGGGCTAGGCAATCCACCTACGAGTCGGCCTTGCGCGTCAAAGTCAAGCTCGTCAACCTCAAAACCAAAAAGGAAATGGTCCAGGAAGTATACCTGGGCGATTATCCCGTGATGACCGACCGCGGCACCTTTATTATAAACGGCGTGGAGCGCGTGGTTGTATCGCAATTTATACGCTCATCGGGCGTGAACTTTACGGTGCGGATGGTCAAAGGCAAAAGGCAGTTCGGAGCAAAAATTATCCCCGATCGGGGCAGCTGGATGGAATTTGAGACCGAAGCGGACGGATTTATAGGCATCAAAATAGACAAGCACCGCAAGGTGGCGGCGACAGACGTACTGCGCATATTCGGGCTGGAAAAGGATGAAGACATACTAAAAACATTCGCAAGCATAGATACGGGTCCTATCAAGCACCTTGCCGCGACACTCAAAAAAGACGGCGCGCACAACGTGGAGGACTCATACATCGAAATATATCGGCGCCTGCGTCCCGGCGATCTGGCAAGCCCCGAAAATGCAAAAGGGCTCATTGATGGCATGTTCAAGCGCAACGACCGCTTCAGCATGTCGGAAGTCGGCCGCTATAAACTCAATCAACGTCTGAACATTTCCGAAAAAGAGAAAGTAACTACCCAGCTTCTGCGCCTTGAGGACCTGGTACTGATCATACAAGAGATCATCCGGCTCAATAACGATGAGCATGCCATGCCCGATGACATTGACAGCCTTTCGAACCGCCGCGTACGGTCGGTCGGAGAGCTTTTGCAGGGCCGCATGCGCGTTGGATTTGCCCGCATTCGCCGCATTTTGCAGGATCGCATGTCCACGCTGGAACCGCAGGCGCTCTCGCCTGTCCAGCTTGTGAACCCCAAACCGCTGACGTCCGTCGTGCGGGAATTTTTGATATCGTCACAGCTGTCGCAATTTATGGATCAAATAAACCCGCTTGCCGAACTTGAGCACAAGCGCCGCCTGTCGGCCATGGGCCCCGGAGGTTTGACGCGCGAACGAGCGGGGTTTGAGGTACGCGACGTGCACACCTCGCACTACGGCCGCATCTGCCCGATTCATACGCCCGAAGGACAGAACATCGGTCTTATCAACCATCTTGCCACATTCGCGCGGGTGAACAGGTTCGGATTTTTGGAAACGCCCTACGCGGTGGTAAAAAACGGCAAAGTGACCGATGAGATCGTATGGATGGACGCTGCGCAGGAAGCGAAGCATAAGATCGCCGGCGGTAGCACGAAAATCGATTCACATCGAAAAATTATGGAAGAGATGGTGGAAGCGCGCATACAGGCGGAGCCCAGCATCTGCCATCGCAATGATGTTGAATTTATTGATATATCGCCCACGCAGGTCATAAGCGGCGCCACAAGCCTCATTCCGTTCTTGGAGCACGACGACGCAAACCGTGCCTTGATGGGATCAAACATGCAGAAGCAGGCAGTGCCATCGGTGCGCCCCGACGCGCCGCTTGTCGGCACCGGAAACGAGGAATTTATAGCCCGCGATTCGGGCCGCATGGTGCTCGCCAAAGAGGAGGGTGAAATAACAAAAGTAGACGGTTCGCAGATCACCATCAGGACGAAAAACGGAGCAGAAACACATAATCTGAATAAATTCAAGCGCTCAAACCAGTACACCGCCATAAACCAAAAGCCCATCGTGCAGATGGGGCAGAAAGTCAAAAAAGGAGACGTGCTCGCGGACGGACCATCCACCGACAAAGGCGTGCTGGCGCTTGGCCAAAACCTTTTGGTGGCGTTTGTCCCGTATTTCGGGGGCAATTTTGAAGACGCGATCGTGCTTTCGGAACGGGTGGTACAGCAAGACCGCTTTACCTCGGTGTACATTCAGGATTTCAGCTGTGATGTTCGTGATACGAAGCTGGGGGCAGAGGTAACCACATCCGACATCCCGAACGTATCCGAAGAAAAACTCCGCAACCTCGATGAGGAGGGAATTATTCGCATCGGCGCGGAAGTTCGCGCGGGCGACATACTGGTTGGAAAAATTTCTCCAAAAGGCGAAACCGAGCTGACCGCGGAAGAAAAACTGCTCCGGTCCATCTTCGGCGAAAAGGCGCGCGACGTGAAAGACTCGTCGCTCTACCTGCCGCACGGAAAATCAGGACGCGTGGTGAATATCAAAATATTTTCACGAGAGCGGGGAGACAAGCTCGACCTTGGTGTGGTGAAGCGCATACAGATAGAAGTGGCACAGCTTCGTAAAGTCCGCGCGGGAGACAAACTCGCGGGTCGCCACGGAAACAAAGGAGTCATTTCGCAGATACGTCCAGTTGAGGATATGCCATATCTCGCAGACGGCACGCCGGTGGATATTGTGCTCAATCCGCTCGGTGTCGCATCGCGTATGAACCTGGGGCAGATACTCGAAACGCATCTGGGCATCGCGGCCAAAAAACTCGGATACCGCGCCATCACGCCGGTATTTGCGGGAGCGAGCGAAGAAGATATACAAAACCAGCTCAAGGAGGCGGGATATCCGCAAAACGGCAAGATGAGCGTGTATGACGGCCGCACCGGCAAGCGCTACGACCAGGACGTGACGGTGGGATACATTTATATGCTCAAGCTCAACCACCTGGTGGAAGACAAGATCCATATGCGCTCGATCGGCCCGTACTCGCTGGTCACCCAACAGCCGCTTGGCGGAAAGGCGCAGTTCGGAGGGCAGCGATTCGGAGAAATGGAGGTGTGGGCACTGGAAGGGCATGGAGCGGCATATACGCTGCAGGAAATGCTTACCATAAAATCAGACGACGTGCTCGGGCGCGCGGCGGCATTCGAGGCAGTCGTGAAAGGCGAAAAAATACAGACATCCGACAACCCCTCCGCGTTCAACGTGCTTATGAACGAAATACAGGCATTGGGACTGAAAGTCGAACCGATTAAAAAAGATGAATACGACGAAGAATAAATGAGTTATCAAGTTATAAAGTTGAAAGTTATCAAGTGCAGAGAAAAAAGTCTTGATAACTTTATAACTTTGAACTCTCAACTAATATATGACCAGCGATTTTGATTATTTAAGACTAAAAATACCGTCTCCCGAGGAAATCACCGCGATGTCCTACGGGGAAATAACCAAGCCGGAGACGATAAACTACCGGACCCAGCGCCCTGAAAAGGACGGGCTTTTTTCCGAGCGCATTTTCGGTCCGACTAAGGATTACAAGTGCTACTGCGGCAAGTTCAAAGGGCTCCGCTATAAAGGAACGATCTGCGACAAGTGTGGTGTGGAGGTCACCCGCGCCATTGTCCGCCGCGAACGCATGGGGCACATCAAGCTCGCCGCACCGGCGGCGCATATCTGGTTTTTGAAAACAGGCAATTCCAAGATAGGTCTCTTTTTCGACGCGCCGATAAGCAAATTGGAAAAAGTGGTATATTACGCGGCCTATATTGTAACTCAAGTAAACGAAGATAAGCGCAAAGAGATGCTTACGAATCTCAAGCAGGAATTCAAGGCAAAGCAGAAGGATACAAAGAGCGACGACGAGCAAAAAACGCTCGACGACGCGTTTGAGAAAGCAAAAGATTTTCTTACGCGCGTACGGCCCGGATCGGTGCTGCAGGAAATGGAATACTTCGATTACGCCCGAAAATTCGGAGACGTATTCGAAGCGCACACCGGAGCCGAAGCGTTGCAAAAAGTGCTTGAGCGAGTTAATATCAAAAAAGAAATAGCGGAAACCCAAACCGCGCTGGAACACTTTAAACGCAAAGACGGTACGCAGGAAAAGAAGCTTATGAACAAGCTCCGTGTATTGCACGCGTTCAGTAAAAACGGCATCCGCCCCGAATGGATGATACTCACGGTACTGCCGGTACTGCCGCCGGACCTGCGGCCTATGGTGCCGTTGGACGGCAACCGGTTCGCAAGCTCGGACCTCAACGACTTGTACCGCCGGGTTATAAACCGCAACAACCGCCTGCAGAAGCTCATCGAGCTCAAGGCGCCGGAGATCATTATTATGAACGAAAAGCGCATGCTGCAGGAAGCGGTAGACGCGCTTATCGACAATACCGCGCGCTACGGACGCCAGCAGATGTCATCGCAGAACCGCCCGCTCAAATCGCTTGCCGACATTCTCAAAGGAAAGCAGGGGCGGTTTCGCCAGAACCTACTCGGAAAACGCGTGGATTACTCAGGCCGATCGGTGATCGTGGTTGGTCCGGAACTGCGGCTGAACGAATGCGGACTTCCCAAGCGCATGGCACTAGAGCTTTTCAAGCCGTTCGTGATCCACGAAATACTGGAGCGTGCCATGGCGCACAACCTGAAAAACGCGAACCGGCTCATTGAGCAAGGCATTCCGGAAGTGTGGGAAATACTCGAAGAAGTAATCCAGAACAAAGCGGTGCTTCTGAACCGCGCGCCGACACTGCACCGGCTCGGCATACAGGCATTCAAACCGGTGCTCATCGAGGACCTTGCGGTGCGCATCCCGCCGATGGTCTGCGCGGCATTCAATGCCGATTTCGACGGAGACCAAATGGCGGTGCACCTGCCGCTCTCGGACGAAGCGCAGGATGAAGCGTGGACGCGCATGCTTTCGTCCAAAAACATCATCCGTCCCGCAAACGGCGATCCGATCACCGCACCTTCGCAGGACATCGTGCTCGGCTGCTACTATATGACCAATATCGTAGACACGCGAAAAAATGCATCGGATCCTGTAAGGGCGTTTGCCGATGCGCACGAAGCGCTTATGTCGCTTGAGTTCGGCAATATCCGTATAAACGAACCCATAAAAGTTGGATCGGTTGCATCGGACATAACCTCCGCGGGCAGGCTCATTTTCAATACCATCGTGCCGCCGGAATTCGGATTCGTGAACGATGTGATGAATAAAAAGAACCTCGAAAAGCTGGTGGCAAAATATATCGATCTTTTCGGACTTGAAACGGCATGGAATTTCCTGGATGCAATCAAAAAAATGGGTTTTACACACGCGTCGTTGTCAGGCATCACATGGAGCATTTTCGATCTGAAAATACCCCCAGAAAAGCGCGGCATAATCGAAGCGGCGAAAAAAGATGTAGAAAAGATAGAAGAACAGTACGAACAGGGATTTTTTGACCTGGAAGAAAAGAAAGCACGCTCAAACCAGGCATGGAACCAGGCGAAAAAGAAAATCGAGCAGGTGGTACCGGCGGCGCTTATGCAGGACCCATTCAACCCGATTCACAACATCATCAATTCCAAAGCGCGCGGCTCGTGGGAGCAGGCGGTGCAGATGATGGGAATGAAAGGGCTCGTGACAAACCCGCAGGGAGAAACAATCGAATTGCCGGTCATTTCATCGTACAAGGAGGGACTTTCGGTGCTCGAATTCTTCATTAACACGCACGGCGCCCGGAAGGGATTGACCGACACGGCGCTGAAGACCGCATCCGCAGGATACCTGACGCGCAGAATGGCGGACGTCGGACAAGGCATCGTAATCAATCGCACGGACTGCAAAACATCCGAAGGGGTGGAAGTGGATCGCAAGACGGGAGATGCGTACGGCTTCAATTACGCGACGCGACTGTTCGGGCGGGTGCTCGCATCCAACGTAAAAGTTGGAAACAAAGTTATTGCAAAAGCCGGCGAGGTCATAGATCGACCGAAGGCCGAAGAAATAGAAAAATCGGGGGTGGAATCCGTTATTCTCCGTTCGCCGATCACCTGCAAATCATTATATGGCGTATGCTCGCAATGTTACGGACTTGATCTGGGCAAACTTCAGCCAATTCAGATCGGAGAATCAGTCGGAATTGTAGCGGCTCAGTCAATCGGCGAGCCGGGAACACAGCTGACACTTCGTACGTTCCACACCGGAGGTGTGGCCGAAAAAGATATTACATCGGGACTGCCGCGCATCGAAGAAATCCTGGAAGCGCGTCCGCCGAAAGGACGAGCGCTCCTGTCCAAGGAAGACGGCGAAGTTATAGACATCGAAGACAAAGGAACGCAGCGAATCATAAAGGTAAAATCTCTGCGAGTCGCATCTACCGGCAAACAGGTAACCGCAAAGAACAAGAAAAAGACAGCCCATATCGCCGAATATCCCGCGGTACGCAACGTGATGCTTTATGTGAAGATAGGCGATATGGTGAAAAAAGGCGACCAGCTGTTTGAAGGAAGCGTGGACCTCAAAGAACTCTTCCAGCTGAGAGGCAAAGAAGCGGTTGAAAAATATGTCATAAACGAAGTGCAAAAGATCTACGTATCAAACGGAAGCATTATAAGTGACAAGCATATTGAAATTATCGTCAAACAGATGTTCTCGCGCGTTATGATAAAAGAAGGAGGGGACAGCAGTTTTATTGTTGGTCAGGTAGTGGAAAAACCAAGATTCCTAGAAGTGAACCGCGCGCTGAAAGCGAGAGGCAAGATGCCCGCGAAGGCAAAACAACTTCTGCTGGGCATTACGCGCGTATCGCTTACGACCGACAGTTTCCTATCGGCGGCGTCGTTCCAGGAAACGGCGCGTGTGTTAGTAGCGGCGGCAACGGAATGCCGCGTGGACAAACTGCGCGGATTAAAGGAGAACGTAATCATTGGGAGATTTATGCCAGCCGGTACCGGGAAGAAGAGGGTTGAATAGAGAAAAAATATGTGGTAGGGTGGGCGTTGAAAAAATATGGAAGAAAGCACGGAAAAAAAGGAGTACGAAATAAGTTATATCACGAGAAGCGAAAACGGCACTAAAGCCGTGGAAGCAATCTGTGTGCGGCATAGCGGAAGCGTTGTGCACACCGAAGTGCTTCGGAAGATTTCCCTGGCGTATCCTATCAAAAAGGAAACGGTGGGATTTTTTGGGGTGTCCTACGTGATGTTGGAGCCGAGCGCCATTCACGAAATTGAGCAAGAAGCGAAACTCGACCAAGAAGTTCTGCGTATGCTTGTTGTAGCGGAACCCATTCGGATGCGCCAGCAGGAAGCCGTCACTCGGGATCAGGAAGAGGGCTACGTACCCTCACGTTCAACGGGCGGAACTTCTACTCCAGCAACCCAATCCCAAAAAGCCGTCACGAATGAGGAACTTGAGAAAAAACTTGAAGAAATCCTCGGATAGTTGTATAGTGGCTGTACTATGAATCCCGTTAGAAGTCTTCGGCAAAGAAAATTTGGATTCCAAATTTTCTTTGCACAGCATTGATGGGAATCATACAATTAATAAAGTCTCTCGAAATAAACGGCTGTTTAATAAGGGTAGACTTCTAACGGGATGAACTTAAATAAAGTTTTCATCATAGGACGAGTAACGTCGGATATTGTGCTTAAAGCAACCGCTTCAAATCAGCCGGTTACGAACTTTTCGGTCGCGACGAACCGCACCTGGACCGACAAGTCGGGAGCGAAGCAGGAATCGGCGGAATTTCATAATATCGTCTGCTGGGGAAGGCAGGCGGAGGTTGCGAGCCAGTTTTTAACCAAAGGAGGACTCGTGATGGTTGAAGGGCGGCTGCAGACGCGAACCTGGCAGGACAGCAACAACCAAAACCGCAAGACGACAGAAATCGTATGTGAGCGGTTGCAGTTGGGACCTCGATCGCAGGGACAGGGAGCGGGGATCCGCCAGTCGGCGGACCAGCAGCAACCCAGAAAATATCCGAATACAGAACCGAAAGAAGAAATACCCGAAGAACTTCCCGATGTATCGCTTGATGATGAGATAAAGCCCGAGGACCTCCCATTCTAAAATGAGTAATGGGTAGTGGGTAATGAGTAGTGAGGAAGAATCTCACAACTCAACACTCACAACTCACAACAAAGTATGAAACAATGTTTTTTTTGCTCACAAAACCTGAATCAAATCGATCATAAAGACGTGCAGTTGTTACGCCGATTTGTATCGCAGCAAGGAAAAATAATTGATCCGATGCACAGCGGCATATGCGCCACGCACCAGCGGAAATTAGCGACCGCCATCAAACGCGCGCGGTTTCTCGGCTTACTTTCCTTTGTTAAGAAATAATGGACGCACTAGACGCGGCTGTACAAAATTTTTTCACAAGTCTGCATACGCCCATTATAAACTGGCTATGGGTTTTTCTTGCGCAGTACGGCATATATCTCATCGTACTGCTCGCGCTTATAATGCTTTTCAAGCAAAAGCGTATACATGAGCGGACGAGATTTTTTATCCAAGCTCTTTTGGTGCTCGTATTGGCGCGCGGGCTTGTAGCGGAAACGATTGCATTCTTCTATAACCGCCAGCGTCCGTTTGAGACAGGGCTGAACGCGCTCTACGCGCATGGACAGGGAGCGTCATTTCCCTCGGGACATACGACCGCGATGTTTTCCATCGCGCTGGTGCTCTACGCGTGGAATAAAAAAGCCGGAAAATGGGCGCTTGTCATCGCGGCGCTCTCGGGTATATCCCGCGCGATAGCCGGCGTGCATTGGATATCGGATGTAATCGGAGGATTTTTGGTCGCGTGGATCGTGTATATACTATTGAAAAAATTCGTGTTTGAAAAGTTTAATAAAAAAGAAGAGGTTGAGGAAATAAAAATAACGCAATAAGCGTTATTTTTATGTGCCCGGGGTCGGACTTGAACCGACAAGACCTTGCGATCACAACATTTTGAGTGTTGCGTGTTTGCCATTTCACCACCCGGGCGATTTTTGATTGATAATAGCGCCATAATAGCTTAAAATCAATATAATCATGTGAAGTCCGCAGACCAAGGTTCGGTCTCCGCAGGCCCCGAGGCCGAACCTTACGGACTTCTCACTAAAATTCTATGGCTCGGATTATCTCTATCTGTAATCAGAAAGGAGGCGTGGGGAAAACAACCACGGCCGTTAACCTTTCGGCATACATTGCGGCGGCAGGGAAGCGTGTGCTTTTGGTTGACTTCGACCCGCAGGGCAACGCGACACTTGGCATCGGTCTCAAGCCCCGCCAGATAGAAAAGAGCGTATATCATGCGCTGTTGGGATACGCCGATTACGCTACCATCGTCAAAGAAACATCGGTGCCGAATTTCCACATTATTCCCGCAAGCCCGGATCTGGCAGGGGCGCTTGTGGAACTTATGGAACTTCCCGACAGGGAATTTATGCTCAAGAAATTCCTTACCCGTGTGCGGCACCAGTACCACTACATTTTTATCGACCTGCCTCCGAGCCTGAGCTTGCTTACGATAAACGGCCTCGTGGCAAGCGATGAGGTGCTCATTCCCATCCAGTCGGAATACTACAGTTTGGAAGGGCTTGGGCAGCTGCTCCAAACCATCGAACTCATAAACAATAATCTCGGGACGCGCATATCGGTATTGGGAGCGGTACTTACGATGTACAACAGGCGCGAAACATTAAGCAGGGAAGTCGAAAAAGAAGTGCGCAGACACTTCCCGTACAAAGTGTTCGATGCGGCGGTCCCCCGATCGGTGTCGCTTGCCGAAGCACCAAGCTTTTCCAAGCCGGTGGTGTTGTATGATCCGCATTCATCGGGAGCGCAAGCGTATGAGCAGCTTGCCAGAGAAATTCTTCAGCTCGAGCCGCGTTCGTTGCATAATGTATCGGCAAACGGTACAGTATAGGTATGCTTGGAAAAGGACTTGAATCGCTTATACCTAAAAAAAATCAGCCGAATGATTATTCGGACGATACTTCTCGCGATGATGAAGCGGTGGAAAGGCAGGAACGCGAAGGGCTCGGTATTCTGGGGGAGCTGACACGCAAAGAAATCGTGTTCGAGCGTCACGAACCGGAAGAATTCGCGCAAGACCATCCTGTAACCCGAGAAATCCCAACGATATCCGGTCCGATTTTCCAAATCGAAACGCACCGGATAACCCTAAACCCCTACCAGCCTCGCAAAGAATTCGATCCCCAAGCGCTTGATGAGCTTGCCGCGTCTATCCGGGAATTCGGCATTATTCAGCCGCTGGTGGTGTTGAAGTTGGATGAGGAGACCGATAACGGCGTGCAGTCAAAATATCAGCTCATTGCGGGTCACCGCCGCCTTATGGCCGCCCAGAAAGCGGGCTTACGGACTGTGCCGGTTGTCGTAAAGAACGCGCTCAAAAGAACCGAAGCGCTTGAACTCGCGATTGTTGAAAACATACAGCGAGAGGATCTGAACATCATCGAAACGGCTCGGGCGTACTCGCGCCTATCTGATGAATTCGGACTCACACAACGGGAAATAGCCGCGCGGCTCGGCAAAAGCAGGGAAGCGGTCGCTAATGCCCTTCGCCTGCTCTCGCTACCCTCAGACATCCAGGAATCGCTTTCGCACGGTGAAATACAGGAAAGCCACGCGCGTATTTTGATGCAGGTGCCCGATATCCAAAAGCAAAAGGAGTTGCATAAAAAAATTCTGAACGAAAATCTAAGCGTACGCGACCTTTCGAGACATCAGCATATCGAAATGTCAAAACTGAAAGAAAAGAAGGAAAAGCATCAAGAATCCGAACAGGATGCCCAGCTGCGCCAGCTCGAAAAAAGCCTCTCGGAATTTTTAGGTGCGCCGGTGCGGGTAGAGGTTTCGCAGAGCGGAGGCAAGATAATCATACATTTCTATTCTCCCGAAGAAGCGTTCGGCATTGCACAGCGCATACATCCAGAAGAGATGTGAACGAGTTGAAAGTTATCAAGTTATAAAGTTGAGAACGGTTGATCTGTCTCTTGATAACTTTATAACTTTTTACTTTATAACTACGTAAGTGCATACGATATTTCTTTCACTCCTTCTATTTTGCGGAGCTTGATGAGTATGTCCTCAGCTTTTTCTTTTGTGGGGATATCGGCAACAACTTTTACGACGGGGAAGCGGTCATCGCTCGATTGCACCGATTTGATGGAGATCTTATTTCTCGAAAACACCAGAGAAATATCTTTAATAAGTCCAACCCGATCCAAACAGGTGATGCGGTATTCGGTTTTTTTGGGGATAGCCATTTTTTTAACTAGTGCGGACTTTATTTTTTTGGCCGCGTAACGGGTCTTGATGAATTGCATCCATGTTTCGGATGGTTTTTTGTTTTTTTGCGTGAGGATTTCAACCATATCGCCGGATTGCAGAACATAGTCAAGCGTAACAATCTTGTTATTCACCTTTGCCCCCACGCAAGTATTGCCGACTTCGCTGTGTACCCGGTACGCGAAATCCACGGGAGTCGAACCGGCCGGAAGATCAATTACTTCCCCCTTGGGAGTGAGTACGAAAATGCGATCGGAAAATATATCCACTTTCAACGCCTCAACAAACTCCTGGGAGCCGGGAAACTGATTCTGCCATTCCTTGAGCTGGGATATAATGTTTGTTTCCTGCGTTTTTGCCGAAGCGGATATATTGTGCCGGTAGGCCTTCGTGCCTTTCTGGGATTGGTAGAACCAATGCGCGGCGGTGCCGTTTTCATTGTATTCGTGCATAGAGAGCGTACGGATCTGGAATTCGGTTGGACGGTTGTCTACGCAAAATACCGTGGTATGCAGGCTCTGATAGCCATTTGGTTTGGGCAGTGCGATATAATCCTTTATTCTGCCCGGAAGCGGCTTCCACAGCTGGTGCAATATACCCAACACAAGGTAGCATTCCTCAACTTTATCCACGATAATGCGCACGGCGACCAAGTCGTACACGCGATCGATATCCATATCGTAGCGGAGCAGCTTTTTGTACAAGCTTGCCATACGTTTGGCACGATGATCGATTCGTATGGCAGAAATATGGTGCTCCGCGAAAGCCTTTTCCAAAACCGGTATAACGCGGGTCAGATACGCGTTTCGTTCCGTGTACGTTTCTTTGAGATTTTTTTGCATCCATTTGTACGCATCGGGATGCAAATAGGGGAACGCAAGATCTTCCAATTCTCCCGCTAAACTTTGCATGCCAAGCCGCACCGCAAGCGGGGCGTATACTTCCGCCGTTTCGAGCGATACGCCCTTGCGCTTCGCGGCCGGGAGGTGGCCGAGCGTGCGCATATTATGGAGGCGGTCGGCGAGCTTGATAAAAATAATCCGCAGGTCCTTTGAAACCGCGAGCATCATCTTGCGAAGCGACTCAAGACTGCGTTCCTGTCCGCGGTATCGGAGTTTACTCAATTTTGTAACGCCTTCAATAAGAAAGAGTATTTCCGGGCCGAACAGTTTGGATATTTCATCGGGAGACACGCCGCAGTCTTCGATCGTGTCGTGCAAAAGGCCCGCGGCTATCGTCTGCGCGTCCAATTTCCACAGCGCAAGCTGGCGCGCCGTTTCCGTCAGGTGTATGAAGTATTTCTCGCCGCTTGCACGTTTCTGATCGGCGTGCGCTTTTTCGGCAAACGCATACGCACTTCCTATAAGCTCCACGCCAGCAGGATCAGCAGGAAAATTTAGTGTATGTAAGGTGGTTAGTTCGCTCACGGACATATTTCAAGTGTAAAATGAAAATCTCAAAATGAAAAGCTTCTGTCATTGCAAATACAGCGGAACAATTTCGCTGTGCCGAATTTACGGAGTTCGACTTCATAAGAAAAAGTATAAAGCGTCAGAACTCCCCCGATCGGGGGAGTTCTGATTGGGTTTTGGAATATTGCAAATCTTTGTGATTTTAGTGTATTCTATACAAAAAGAAAGGACGACCCAAATATATATAATTAGCCTGAAAAATGGAAAATTTTGAGAATCCAATTGAATTAAAGGATTATCCAAAACTTGAGGAGTTGGTTGATGTAGAACTGCCAGGGGAGAAGAAAGAGGAGATGGTAGCGAAAGTCTTCAAGGATCGCATGGAGGAAATTATGATGTTCCTCCAGAGCGTGGGACTCGCTCTTGATTCAAAAACAGAAGGGTTCTGGGAAAAGCTGAATCAGCTTGCTGACAAGGGGTCTAATGAGCATCCAAAAGAATTTGCGGACATTTTTTTGCCGTACTTTGATGAGAAGATAAAAAAACCGCTATTTGCTAAATACACGGAACTACTTTTAGATACGAAGAATAAGGGTGAAATAGAGGCTTTAAATACATGGTATGGAAAGGTTTCCGGAGAATCTGAAGAGATTTGGAGAAAATGGTTTAATGAGATTATCAGTCTAGTCGATGTTCGTTTGGGAGAATTAGTGAAAGAGATAAAAGAAAAAAACGACGGTAAGGAAAGTGAAGGTGCTTGAGGACACAGTATACTCCACATCCTAATATCTCCGGGGAACGGCTTTTTTTATTACAAAAATAGTAGTGGTAAGAATTGATGCGATCGCGGACTTTCTTACCAGAATGGATTCCCGCTTTCGCGGGAATGACAAAAAAATTAATCCTTTTTTGTCAGTTTATGAGGGTTGTGATTCGGGCACGCTTTATTGCTGCATCGTTCAGGAATGGTCTTTGTGCCTTCCATCATAAGTGATCCGCATTCTTTGCATACGTTGCCGGTCGGTTTTGCTTTCATTGCGAATTTGCATTCAGGATAGCGCGAGCAACTGAAAAAGGGACCAAACTTGCCATGCCGCTCTATAAGTACACCTTTCTTGCACTTGGGGCATTCCACGCCGGTTGAGGCGGGAGATTTGGCAAGATCCTCGGGACTGCCGTTTTTAATATATTTGCATTTTGGGAACTGATCGCAGGAAACGAATTTGCCGTATTTTCCTTCGCGTTCCACAAGCTTTCCCTTTTTGCACGAAGGGCATACTTCGCCTGTTTCTTTCGGACCATTAAGCACCTTGCCCTCCAGCGTGCGCGCGCCGTGGCAGTCAGGAAATCTGCTGCAACTGTAAAACTTGCCCCCACGGCCCAATTTAACAATCATTGAACTTTGGCACAACGGGCATTTCATATCATCCGGCGCGGCTCCGAGATTAGTGATTTTCGGAATGTCTTTTTTAGACGCGACTTCTTTTCTAAACGGCAAATAAAAATCCTTAAGCGTTTTTTCGTACGCGCGCTTTCCTTGGGCGATTTCGTCCAGCTCATCCTCCATCTCCGCAGTGAATGTGTCGCTTATATACTGCGCGAAGTGCTGGCTCAAAAAATCACTTACAACCTCACCCGTTTCGGTCGGCACGAGCGATCGGGATTCTTTCAGCACATAGCCGCGGTCATACAGCGTTTTAATGATGCTTGCATAGGTACTCGGGCGGCCTATACCCCGTTTTTCAAGTTCCTTGATAAGTCCCGCTTCGGAATATCGATTCGGCGGCGTAGTCTGCTTTTCCTCGCTGTCGAGCTTTGCAAGAGCAAGCACCTCACCTTCCGTAAGCGGAGGAAGTATTTTTTCTCCGCCAGCTGGCGGATTCTCGCTATGCCCGTATAATCTTGTCCAGCCGTCAAACAACACGTGCACGCCGCTCGCGGCAAACGTAGGGATATCCGTATCGGCTTGTATCACGATTTTGGTACGGAGCATATTCGCGCCGCTCATCTGGCTGGCAAGCGTGCGCTTCCAGATAAGCTCGTACAGCTTTCTTTCCTGGGATGTATTTCCCGCCGATTTTTTTATAAGCGAAGTGGGGCGAATAGCTTCGTGCGCTTCTTGGGCATTTTTCGATTTTGTTTTGTATTGCTGGGGACTGGCGTATTCTTTTCCGAACGAGTCCGTAATAACGTGTTGGGCGGCGGCTATAATCTCGTTACTCAGATTCAAACTGTCCGTACGCATATATGTAATGTGCCCGGCCTCGTATAAACGCTGGGCAAGCCGCATGGTGATGCTGGGCGTATAGCCGAATCGGGACGACGCTGCCTGCTGGAGTGTGGATGTAGTAAATGGCGGGCGTGGGTGTTTTTTGATCTCCGACTGCTCGATCGCCGAAACGTTCCACGCCGCCTTTTTCCCTTTTGTAACGATAGTAGCGGCTTCTTTTTGGGTCGCGGGCTGGACGGAGCATTCGGCCTCGATACCCTTACCACCTTTTGTTTTAAACAGTGCCGAAAGCACCCAATAGGAAATGGGGTTAAACACCCGGATTTCCTTTTCACGCTCAACCAGTATCCGTAACGCGGGAGATTGCACCCGTCCCGCGGAAAGGCCGTAACGAAGTTTTGTCCAAATGAGCCCGCTCAGGTCATATCCAAACAGCCGGTCCAATACGCGGCGAGCCTCTTGCGCGCGTACCAGATCGCCATCAATATCACGCGGATGGTTGAATGCTTCAGCGATGGCATCTTTCGTTATCTCATGGAAAACAATTCTTTCTACGCGCGTCAGTCCAAGGGCTTCGGTTATGTGCCAGGCGATTGCTTCCCCCTCGCGGTCGGGATCGGTTGCGAGAATGACCTCGTCGGCTTTCTGGGATTTTTTGCGAATCTCAATTATAACTTTCTTTTTTTCTTCGGGGACGACGTACTGTGGGATAAAACCGGCCGGTATATCGATGGCGTTTTTGTTTGATTTCGGGAGATCACGAACGTGGCCCACGCTCGCGACAACGGAATATCCGTCGCCTAAATATTTCTCGATTGTCTTTGCCTTTGTCGGGCTTTCAACGATAACCAACTTCATCCCGTTAGAAATTTTAAATACATAATGCTGTTAATAATATGCGCAAATTGCTATATACATATTCCGTTTAGAAAGCCGCTTATTCTCAAATTTCTAACGGGATTCATATGTTTGTTATCTTATATCTCCCAATTCCATCCTCAATAATTGCGCCCTGCAGAATCAATTCAGCCAGTGCCGCCTGCACCTCTTGGGGTTTTAGTGTACAGTGTTCGGCAATTGTGTCAACGGAGCATCCGCTTGGTGCAGCTTGTACGCACCCGATGATCTGCTCGTATTGATCGGATGTTTTCGTCAGCGGACCACCGCCCGACGTTTTAACGTTTCGATATTTCGACGTGCCAAGATCCGAAAAAAGATCCTGCAGTGAACCAACAAGTCGCCCGCCCGAACGAATAAGCAGGTGCGATCCCGCATATTGTTGTGATGCGGTGGAGCCGGGGAGTACAAATAACGGTTTTTTTGATTGAAGCGTGTGCAAACCCGTGTGCACAGCTCCAGAGCGCCGCGGAGCCTCTATGACAATCGTTGCTTCGCTAAGCCCGCTTATGATGCGGTTACGGTCAAGAAACTGACTCGGATAGGCGGGCGTACCCTCTGCGTATTCCGAGATAAGCGCTCCGTTATGCTTGAGAATATCCAATGCAAGATGCGTGTGTTCCTCCGGGGCGATGGTATCAAGCCCATGTGCCAGAACCGCGCATGTTACGCCTCCTGCCGCAAGGGCTCCCCGATGTGCGGCGGCATCGATGCCGAACGCAAGGCCGCTCATAATGCAAAATCCGCGAGAGGCAAGTTCATACGCGCATGTATAGGCGAATGTTTTAGCGTATGCAGATGCTTTGCGGGTGCCGACAATCGCAATACGCCGCATATCTGAGGGGAACGTGCCTTTTATGAATAAATGAGTGGTATCCATACAGCCAGTTTGATATACTATACCTCATAGATGCCCATAATGCGAATGATGCGAATTAAATCAGGAACGGCGTAAATTACCATTTTTTATGACGAATTTGAAAAAAAAGATACTTATTCAGTCCATCGTGCTTGGATGCATCATCCTCGTATTTGCCATTTTCTTTATTCTTTTCAAACAGAACATCGAGAACCAAATAAAGATTATTGATCAGTTCAAAGCCCGCAAACTGCTTTTTGCCCAATCATCAAGTGATATAGTAATGCTCAAAGGAGAATGGGAAACCGCGCGGCAATACACGGACGACCTCGCCCAATACGCGCCGAAAAAAAACGACCTTGTCCTCATCCCCCAGAACATAAAAAATCTCGGACGGGAGCACAATGTAACGATAACGTTTACCTACGGACAGGAAACAAACACGACACAGACGGGAGCAACGCCGTCCGTGCAATTCACCGCCGCAGCGGAAGGGACGGCGCAGGCAATACGGGCATTTATGCAGGCCTTCGATACTCAATTTCATACCATTCAAATCGATTCGCTTGATAGCACGATGCTATCGGGAAGCGCGTTGCGCGTATCAATGGTCGGAAAGGTGCAATACTACGAATAACATGATTGAAGCGATTTTAAAAAGAAAAAAAGACCTGAAGTTCTTGGTTATGGGGTTTTTATTGCTCGCTATAACGGCGTATCTCTTTATACATTCCATCACCTTCTTGGCGATAACCGTAGACGATGCGCTGAATGAAGAAGCGGCACCCGCGCAAAATCAGAAGTTTAACCTGAAAGGATTGGAAACACTCGGTATTCTGCGGCCGTCCCCGACATCTGTTCTATCGCCATCTCCAACCGAAACAGCAACGTCATCACCGGAAGCTACTCCGTAGCCTCTGTCATTCCGTACTTGATACGGAATCTATTTGCGTATATATTCCAATACTGTTGGGCGCATAGTTCAGTGGTAGAACGCTAAACTGATAATTTAGAGGTCCCAGGTTCAATCCCTGGTGCGCCCACCGAAAACAATAAAATCAATACGCGCCTTTAGCTCAGTGGTAGAGCGTTTCATTGACATTGAAAAGGCCGTAGGTTCAATCCCTACAAGGCGCACAATGATCAAAATCCTCTTCAATAAAAACGGCATCATTGCCATACACAAGCCGGCGGGTGTTTTGGTACACGTATTTGCGCATCAGAAAAACGAGAAAGGAGAAACGGTCGTACAATGGGCGCTTAAAAAATTTCCAAAAATAAAAAATATAGGAGATGATCCCGAATTCCGTCCGGGAATCGTGCATCGTTTGGACAGAGATACGTCGGGGGTTATGCTTTTGGCACGCACGCAGGAAGCGTTCGTATATCTGAAATCATTGTTTCAAAGACAGGAAATTCGAAAAACATACTACGCAATCGTGCATGGCATACCGAAAGAAAAGAAGGGAATAATTTCATACCCCATAGGAATCAAACGTGGAACGACAAAACGAACGATTCATCCGCAAAAAACCGGATCAGGAGATTCCAAAAAAACTCTCAAACGGGAGAAAGAAGCGGTTACGGAATACGAAGTCATAAAGATAATCGAAAAAGATGGAGAAAAATTTTCGCTTCTAAAGGTACAACCCAAAACAGGTCGTACACATCAGATTCGGATACATTTGAATGCCATCCATACTCCTGTGATTGGCGATAAGCTATACGGAGGAAAGAAGAACGCATCATTGGCGGATCGCCACATGCTTCACTGCGCGTCGTTGGAGTTTAAACTTCCCGATGGCACGGGCGTGGCGATAGAAGAGCCGATACTAAAGGATTTTGACAAAATTGCCCATATACTATAGTATTTCCCTCATTATGATCGATGAGAAAATTCTAGAAAAAATACAGCCCGGGGCGCAGATCGTAGTCACCGAGCGGCTCCGCGAAAAAGAAAAAGAGCGCCAATCCCAGTTCAAGGGCATTGTGCTTGCGCGCAAGCACGGGTTCCAGCAGGGAGCCACATTCACCGTGCGATCGGTAGTTGACGGCGTGGGAGTGGAAAAAATATACCCAATTTACTCGCCAAATATTATTTCGGTAAAAATCGTGTCATCTTCCAAAAAAGTCCGCCGCTCAAAACTGTATTACCTGCGCAACGTATCCAAAAAGAAATCCCGCCAGAAAATCGGCGTGGCGGCCTAGAACACTGACCTACGCTGACTGTACGTTGACTAACACGGAAAAAAATCTATTCTCATATTCTTAAGAATATGAGAATAGATTTTTTTATGGTGTATCCACACTTCACGCTATAGCGTAAAGTGTGGATAGGTTGAAAAAGGAAAAAATCCGGATATACTTTCCAGTACAGTCGCGCGGGTGGCGAAACTGGCTAGACGCACTACCTTGAGGTGGTAGCGGGCATTACGTCCCGTGGAGGTTCAAATCCTCTCCCGCGCACAAATATAGAAAATAATTATGACCACACGAGACTACATCATCGCCACCGACAAAACAGCCGACACACTTCTCGAAGAAACGGAAAAACGAACCGACATTCAAGGGCTTCGCCTCCAGCGCCTGCTGGCGCTACCGGACCTGTCCCGCAAAGAGGGTTCGCCCATCAAATTTATCGTGGACGCGGTACTCGGCATTGATATGTTCAAAAACTTCGATGTGATGCAATTTCCGGAGATCGTGAGTGTGAAGAATAATTTTGATCTGCTTAACACGCCTAAAGACCATCAGAGTAGGAAGGAAACCGACACGTACTATGTGGATCCAAGTCACGTGCTCCGCACACACACAACCACCATGTGGCCGTTTTATCTTGAGCGGGAAGAAATTAGAGATGAGTTGGAGATAAAAGGGGAAATCGGTCTGCTCGCGCATGGAAAAGTCTACCGCAAGGACGAGATAGACCGTAGCCATTTTCCCGTATTCCATCAGGTGGATGGGCTGTATATATGCAAAAAAGAAAAAAAAATTATAGGTATACCCAAACTCCAGGAAGTACTTGCGGCGATCGTAAAGTCCATATACGGCGAAATTGAATATAGATTTCTGGAAGATACGTTTCCGTTCACGGACCCTAGCACGCAGATTGAAATTAAGCGCGGCGACGCGTGGCTGGAAGTGGTGGGGGCCGGTGTGGTACATACCGAAGTTTTGAAAAACGTTGGAATCGATCCACACATATACAACGGATGGGCATTCGGATTTGGGTTGGAGCGACTTGCGATGGTTAAAATGCAGATCCCCGATATTCGTGTCTTCTGGTCGGATGATCCGCGCATAACCGGCCAGTTCAAGGATATACACAGCACCTACACGGAGGTAAGCAAGTTCCCCATGACATACCGCGACATCTCTTTTGTCATAGACACGGGTATGAGTTTAAACAACTATTATGAGATTGTGCGTGACTGTGCGGAGAATATAATCGAAGAAGTTAAAAAAACTGACGAGTATGAGAATGAAGAAAAATTCGGAAAAGGCAAAGTGAGCTATACATTCCGCGTCGTATATCGCTCTCCCGAACGCACCCTTACCAACGAGGAAGTGAATAAGATACAAGAAGAGATTATCCAAAAAACTGTACAGGAATTGGGAGCGGTGGTACGATAAAGACATATGAATCCCGTTAGAAGTTCTTGGCTGAGAAAAATTTGAAAAATTTTTCTCAGCGCGTAGAATGCGGGATATCAGATAAAAACTAAGTTTTCTGAAAATAATCATTGATTATATAAGGATAAACTTCTAACGGGATGAAAATCGCAATAAATGGTTTTGGCCGTATCGGACGCCTCTTTTTTAGAGCCGCCTATAATAATAAAAATATCGATGTGGTCGCTATAAACGATCTTGGCGATGTATCCAACCTTGCCTACCTCTTAAAGTACGACAGCGTATATAAAACATGGGTTCATGAGGTGAAAGCAGACGCGGACAGAAGCCTGCTCTTTGTGGATGGCAAGCAGATACAGTTTCTAAATGAAAAAGACCCATCAAAGCTTCCATGGGGATCGCTTGGCGTGGATGTGGTGGTTGAGGCCACGGGCGCATTTGAATCATTCGAAAAGGCACAAGTCCATCTGGACGCGGGGGCAAAACGGGTGCTTCTAACCGCTCCCGCGAAAGATCCCGATGGTGATCCGCCAGCTGGCGGAGGCAAAACAGTTTTAATAGGCATAAACGAAGATAGAATTCCAACGTGCCAGATTACATCCAATGCGTCATGCACAACAAACGCCGCGTCACCGGTTATGGCAGTGCTTAGTGAAAAAATTGGGATTGAAAAAGCGGTGCTCAGCACGGTGCACGCGTATACCGCTACGCAAAGTATTGTGGACGGACCCGTAAAAGGGGATGACTATCGACGCGGCCGCGCTGCCGCGCAAAATATTGTGCCCTCAACGACGGGCGCCGCTAAAGCGGTCAGCCGCGCGCTCCCCGATTTGGATGGAAAATTCGACGGGATCGCGATACGGGTACCTGTAGTTTCGGGATCGCTTGTTGATCTTACATTCATAGCAAAGAAAAAAACGTCCGTTGAAGAAATAAATGCTCTTTTGAAAGAAGCGGCGGGATCGGAACGGTGGAGCGGCATACTTGGCTATACCGAGGATCAGATCGTATCATCCGACATCGTCGGTATGCCATACGGGTCCATCGTGGACGCGAAATTTACTAAAGTAATAGACGGAAATCTCGTAAAAGTACTCGCATGGTACGATAACGAGTACGGCTATGTGACGACGCTTATAAAACACCTTGAGCGAATCGGAAATGGAAAAGTATAATAAGCTTGTACGGGATAAGATTCCCGAAATACTGGATGCGAAGAAAATTCCCTACGAGAAGCGCATCGCGTCTCCGGGAGAGTACAAAGATGAGCTTGTCAAAAAGCTGAAGGAAGAAATGCAAGAATTTGGCGAAGCGGGTGATCCGAGCGAACTGGCAGATGTGCTTGAAGTGATTGAGGCGCTTAAAATGCTTCCAGAATACAAGAATGTAGAGGAGGTTCGAATGAAGAAAAAAGAAGAGCGCGGGGGCTTTGAAGAGCGAATTATCCTAAAAGGAGAAAAATAAAACCTATGGTTGTCATTTTTACCGGAAACGGAGCGGGGAAAACAAGCGCATGCATCGCGCATATGGTGCGCGCCCAAGGACACGGCAAAAAAGGGGTTTGATTATTGATTGAGTAATGAGTTGTGAGTAGTGAGTAATGAGAAACTCAAAACACACAACTCAAAACCCATAACCCACATGAGGCTGTTAAAATCACACATACTTTTTACCATTTGTCTTGGGATTATAGTCGGAATTGCATTGCGCGTGTATGAAGTTGTATTCGTATTCGTAGTGCTCGTGTCTGTCTTAGGAATTCTTATGGGGCTGTTTACATACCTTGTCTCAAAACACGCGTATGCAGTGTGCGTAGGCATCGGATGCGTGTGCGTACTACTAGGTTTTGTGTATGCGCATTTCTGGGCGGATAGAACGTACGAACCACTGCCGCTTGGAGCGGAGATCTCTATCGAAGGCACCGTACGATCGTACCCACGACTTTCCGAGTTTGGCAAAGGATTTATACTATCCACGCGGCATGGGAATGCGCAGGTGTATATGCCATTTTCACAGGAAGTGGAGTACGGCGATAGATTTGTACTTTCGGGGGTTCCGGAAGCATTAGGCGAAACGCAGCAATACCTTACAAAAGACCTCGTGCAAGGAATCGTAAAAAGCCCTCGCGTTATAACGTATACAAAAGGAGATCCTTCACCAATGCGCATTCTTTTCAAGGTTCGGACGAGTATTCGCGATACATTCGTAAAAATATTGTCCTATGACCAGGCATCGCTGGCGACGGGGCTTTTAATAGGAGGCGGATCGGTCGCCTTCTCGCCGGAGCTGAAGACAGCTATGCAAAACAGCGGGACGACACATATCGTGGCGCTTTCGGGCTACAACATATCCATGATCAGCATCTGGCTGTTCGGATTGCTGGGAATGTTTTTGAAAAGGAATACGACATTCTGGGCGACGATCATCATATTGCTCGTGTTCACGCTGATGACGGGCGCGGAAGCCTCCATCGTGCGGGCGGCGATCATGGGGATGCTTATGATAAGTTCGCAGTATTTGGGGCGCGTGTATGACTTCAGACAAAGCGCGGTTGCTGTTGGATGCATGATGCTCGTGGCAAGCCCCTATGCCATACGCTACGATGCCGGATTCACGCTTTCATTCTTGTCGCTTTTTGGGATCGTGTATATAGCGCCGCTACTTGTAAAATTAACCCACTGCAAGGTACTTGCGGAAACGCTTGCGGCCCAGATGGCAGTCATGCCGGTGCTTGTATTTCTTTTTGACGGATTTTCCCCCGTAGGGGTATTGGCAAACGTGCTCATCCTTCCGCTCGTGCCACTAGTGATGGGCATTTCGTTTTGTGTAGGGATAGTGGGCATAGTATCGGTGACAATCGGCTCTATCGCGTCGCTGGCGGTTCAGCCGGCACTTGCATATATGCTAGAGGTCATACAAGTATTCGGATCGTTTGAGAGGGTGCCTTGGACAAAGTCGATCCTCGTGACAATCGTGTATTATGCCGCGTGCATCGGACTGGCGGCATATGCACGCAAAAAAAAGCTATGGTACGAATTTTCATTGTCATAGGAGTAGTGCTTGCAGTCGCGAATATACTCTGCGCACGCGCGATTTTCTCCGATTCGGACGAATCAAGTGTGTATTTTTTGAACATCGGACAAGGGGACGCGGAACTTGTCGCGCACCGGGGGATACATATGCTCATAGACGCGGGACGGGACGGGAAAACGAGTATTGAACTGGAGCGCGTATTAGAAGATAAAAAATATATAGATGTGGTGCTTCTTACGCACGCGGACTCAGATCACGCGGGAGGCATATACCAGGTGCTGGATCGGTTCTCGGTGGGTGTGCTTTTGGTGGGAAATGGATACCACGAGACATGGGAGGAGGTGCTCGACTACGCCAAACAGAAAGGAGTGGCCGTTTACAAATTGGATATGCACGATCGTATTACACATAAAGATGTGACAGCAACGGTGCTGTGGCCGGACCCCCTATACAACGCAAAAACGGATAATGAGAAATCCATCGTATTAAAATACAAGCATACGGATTACGCGGTATTGTTTGCGGGGGATATAAGCGAACGGGTGGAAGACATTATAGTATCGCTATTCGATATCGATGCGGACATACTGAAAGTACCGCACCATGGATCGAAGTATTCGTCGTCTATGTTGTTTGTACGGGAAGTTTCACCTCTGTTGTCGGTTATTGAAGTAGGTACAAACTCGTACGGTCATCCCACCCCCGAGACGCTTTCGCGCCTCAGTTCCGTTGGTTCGCACATTCTGCGAACCGACGAGCAGGGGACGGTGCGGGTGTATACGGAAAATGGTTCAGTAAGAGTGCAGAAAATAGATCAAGGTTCAACCTCGCTCAATGTGAGCGAGGTTGAACCTTGATCAGTTGCAAACAAGCAGGCGAATGCGGTATGGTGTAGATATTATGTCCATACTGGAAATACTTGACCACGTCGGAGAGGAGGTTGAACTGCGCGGCTTGGTTGCGGTTCGGCGCGACCATGGGAAACTCATATTCATTAATCTGCGTGACCGGAGCGGTTCCGTGCAGGCGGTGTTCGGACCGTGGTGCGAAACGGATCTGTACGAAAAAGCAAAAACGCTCCGTTCGGAGTGGGTGGTGAAAATGAGAGGGCTTGTAAAAGAGCGGCCGGAGAATATGCAGAATCCGGATGTGCCGACCGGAAAGGTAGAATTTGAAGTAAAGAAACTTGAAATACTCAATGAGGCCGCGACGCCGGTATTTGATCTGCAGACCGATGGCTATGAAGTAGGGGAAGAAACGCGTATGCAGTACAGATATCTGGATCTGCGCCGCGAGCGTCTTCAAAAAAACATAGCGTTACGGCACCGGGTAATAAAATTCATACGTGACTACCTGGATACGGAAGGGTTTTATGAAATTGAAACGCCCATTCTCACCAAATCAACCCCCGAAGGAGCGCGTGATTACGTCGTGCCATCCAGACTATACCCCGGAAGCTTTTACGCCTTGCCGCAGTCTCCGCAGCAGTATAAGCAGCTTCTGATGGCGGCGGGATTTGAGAAGTACTTCCAGATCGCACGCTGTTTTCGAGATGAGGATACGCGCGGAGACCGTCAGCCGGAATTCACCCAGCTGGATCTTGAGATGAGCTTTGTGGAGCAAGAGGACGTGATGCGGCTCAACGAGGAACTGCTGATTGCTCTTGTGAGCGCGATTGCTCCAGATAAGAAAATAAAAGAAATCCCATTCCCGCGGCTTACCTACGCGGAGGCGATGGAAAAATATAAGACAGATCGCCCGGACCTACGCGAAGATAAGGAAAATTCGAATGAGCTGGCATTTTGCTGGATAGTCGATTTTCCCTTCTTCACTAAAGCTACGAAGGGCGAGCCCGGCTATACATTTACACACAATCCGTTCTCCGCGCCGAAACCGGAGCATATGAACCAACTTATGGATAAACAAGACGTGGGATCCATTCTTACCACGCAGTATGATGTGGTGCTCAACGGATATGAGATAGGAGGCGGAAGTATACGCGCGCACCAACCGGATGTCCTGCGCAAAGTGTTTGAAATAATCGGCTACGAAAAAGAGCAGATTGAAAAGAATTTTGGACACATGCTAACAGCCCTTGCGAGCGGAGCTCCACCGCATGGAGGCATCGCCTGGGGGCTGGACCGGTTGCTGATGATACTGGCACAGGAAAAAAGCATCCGTGACGTAATCGCATTCCCCAAGACAGGAGATGCCCGGGACCTTATGATGGAAAGCCCCTCGGCACTGGATACGAAACAGCTGGACGAATTACATTTAAAGATAAACAAAAAAGAAAAATAATATGACAAAGGAACGAACGTTAGTGTTATTAAAACCCGATGCCGTACAACGCAACCTTATCGGCGAAATTATTTCCCGGTTTGAGCGGGTGGGATTGAAGCTTGTTGCTATGAAACTCCTGCAACCCTCAAAGGAGCTTGCGTACAAGCACTATGTAAAAAACGAGGAGGAAATTGAAGCACTTGGAAATCGATCTATAGAAGGTAAGCGCAAAGGTGGGGCTGAAGTTCACGACGATCCGAAAAAACTTGGTCAATCAATCGTCGACCGGCTCGTGACGTTTCTTTCCTCCGCGCCAGTCGTGGCATTCGTGCTGGAGGGCCACCAAGCAATCAAGGTGACTCGGAAGATCGTCGGTTCAACCGAACCGTTGCAGTCGGATGTTGGAACCATACGGGGGGATTTCACCGTTGATTCGTATCACATCGCGGATACACATAATCGAGCAGTTCGTAACCTCGTGCACGCATCGGCAAACGAATTCGATTCTCAATACGAAATTGATGTGTGGTTCACACCCGATGAATTACTGGAATATGTAAATCCGAGAGAAACCGTCTTGTATAAGTAGCAAAAAGCGGCATTACGCCGCTTTTGAAAGTTCCCGCATGAGCCACCGCTTGCCAATGGGGGAAAGGGTCTCTTCGAACGGAAGATCGGGAAGATCGATTTCCGGTATGATTTCATGGTTCACTTCGCGTGCAAGACGGCTATGCCGTAAAACCCCGCTGGGTGTGGATTGACTTTCGCTGTGGATGGCGGTATCTTGTAGATGAGCCCTATTAAAGATTCCGGATTGATTATGTTAGGGAGGGCGAATTATTTCGGCCTGTGGGTCGGAATTGAGCCCACCCACCTGGCTCTTCGCCGGGAAATCTTTAAGGGGGCTCATTCGTGTTTATGAATCCCGTTAGAAATTTGGGAATAAATGATTTTCTAAACGGGATATGCATATAGCAATGAGCATAGATTGTTTATATTATTACGTATCTAAAATTTCTAACGGGATGAAAGTTTGCCAAATTTGCGAAAAAGGATCCGTGATGGGAGGAACGCGCAGAAAACTGCGAGGAAATTACAACCCCGTCAACTGGTCTCGAAAATATCCGAATCTGCAAAAAACGCGTACCCTTGAGGGGAAGCGCATTTTAGCTTGCGCCAACTGCATAAAGAAGATGAACAAGGACGGAAAATGAAGATCCCGCGGAAATAGCGGGATTTTTATTTATTTGTTAATATAATATACATGGAAGAAAAACATATTCACGCCGCAACGGCATTTCTTATTTTGTTGTTTATTGTGGCGAACATATTTCTCTATGCGCAAGAAGGAGGGAAAAATTACAACAGCCTATTGCTAACCGCGCAAGTTGGAGGAGCAACGATTGGGCAGTATGAAATATATGAATTAACGCTTCAGGACAGCGGCACCTATGCTAATCCATACACTCAAGCAACGGTATCCGCAACATTTACCGGGACGTCGGGTAACGCGTCAGGCAAATCGATGACCATAAAAGGTTTTTGGGACGGAGGAGATACATGGAAAATACGGTTTGCTCCTCCGTATACAGGAACCTATTCGTATCAGACTTCCTCGTCAGATTCGGGTCTCAATAACAAGTCCGGGGCGATAACAGCAGTTTCTTCATCAAAGAAGGGAAGAGTGACTATTGATCCAAGCAACCCGCTTTATTTCAAATGGAGCAACGGAGACCGGTATCTAATGGTCGGAGATACCTGGTGGGATCATTTATATGATAGCGGAACGCCCGCTAATGAAAAAGCCTTTACCGATACTCTTTTCAATATCGGTGTAAACACACGAATTAATCAGAATTTTAATTATGCCCAAATAAATATTTGGTACAGCAATACCAACAATACTCTTCACGGGGAAACATCTTTTACAAATGGTAATAAAAACACAATAAATCCTGAGTTTTTTCAGTACGTAGATAGCAGAATTCAGTACGCAGCTGATAAAAATTTTATAATAGGCCTTCTTTTGGGCTGGGCTGATGATAATTTCTATTCTCAGTTTACTATAGCCCAAAGGCATAATTTTGCTCAGTATATAATTAATAGATACGCGGCTTATCCAGTAATTTGGGTTTCTGTGGGAGAATATAATGAGTATGGATCTGAAACAGATTGGGATGATATAGCCGATTATTTTAGAACAAATGATCCATATAATAATTTAACCACCATTCACCCTAATAATGAATTTCCTGAATTAGATCCCGAAGACCATTTAGATTTTTACATGGTGCAGAAATACACCAACTTATTTAGCGATGCAGTTACTGCGCGTAGTCTTGGGATGCCATATATAAATGGAGAATACGGATATGAACCCGCTGGTTATCATTCTTCGCAGGACGCAATAAATATCCTTATTGATAGTTGGCGACTGATAATGGGCGGTTCTGCGGGGTTAGTTTATGGAAACTTTGAATGGTGGAGATATGGTGATGAAGATTCCCTGTCCCAACAGGGTGCTATTTACACCTCTCATCTTGCAGATTTTTGGAATTCCGGAATTCAATATTGGAAGTTTAATTCATTCATTGATTTAGGAAGCAATAGATTTGAAGCTAAGAAAAACGGCTTAGAGCACGTGTATTGGACAGAGTCAAGCGGAGCATTTGCGATTAACCTATCCGATATGATGGGGACGGTGCAAGCACAATGGTACAACGCGACAAACGGAACGTGGGGATCTGAATTCTCGTTGAATGCCGGAAGCTCGGTCAGTGTAACGCCCCCTGCCAGCCATTACGCGCTCCGTATATGGCAGGGGACACAATCTACAACCCCAACGCCTCAAAATAATCCTCCCGCCGCAAGTATCAGTCAGCCGTCTTCAAACAACGGCACTGTTTCCAAGGGATCAACCGTGCAATTCGGCGGAACAGCGACGGATGCTGATTCGTCTTCGCTAACAGTTGGATGGCACATTGATCGTCTAGGAGATGGGTGGGAGAAAGCTCTTATCAAACAAACGACACAAGCTCCCGGCCAAAGCTCTGGCTCGTTAAGTATGGCGGGATCAAAAACAAATGAAAATAATCAATTGGTATCTCTTGAAGCCATCGGAGCCATATATGAACTTGTTCTTGTAATTTCGGACGGTGTTAATCCGCCAGTCGAAGCGAGAAGATCTTTTGTACTCGTTGAACCGCAAAATATACCCCCAACTATCTCTCTCACCTCTCCGTCTCACAACTCGTCCCATCCCGCAGGATCGCCTCTTATTCTGAGCGCGTCCGCATCAGATTCCGATGGCACGGTCACCAAGGTAGAATTCTTTCGAGGTACCACCCTACTTGGAACCGATACCTCATTTCCCCATCAATACACCTGGCCCAACCCTCCAGCTGGTACATATACGCTTGTTGCCAAGGCAACGGACAATAATAATACACAGACAATCTCACAAAGTGTCGGTATCACTATTACCTCACCGCAAATATCTCCAACGCAAACCGAATCGCCCGAATCGCGTCCCGGCTGGACATTCTGTTCATATGAATTTGCGTATTGCGACTTTTCAGGCGCCAAAGAAGTCCAATACGGTCTTGCAGGACATTACACAACTAGAATCATCACCGATGGAACCGCCTGCGGTAATGAGGTATTCCCCGATCCCTACCAAGGCTATAAAAAACAATGTTTCTATCGAGATATACAACCCACCCCCTCTCCAACCCCTACCCAAACAACCTCAACCGGAGGAAGCGGTGGTGGTGGCGGAGGTTCTACGATCAGACGCTCTCCCAGCCCCCGTCCCTCTCCAACTTCCACCACCCAACCTCCGACTTCCGATTCCATCAACCCCCTTTCCGATCTCCAATCCCGCATCCAAACCTTATTCTCCATACTCCAATCATTATTCCTCAAGGTAGCCCAGCAGAAAGCATTACAAACCGCACCCCTCATCAATACCACTCCCATACAACCATCTCAGATCGATCCATGCCCCAATGGTATCTGTAGTGTGAGTGGAGGGGATATATTTACTCCAACCTCTCCTTCGACCCCTTCGATAAACTCAGGGCAAGCAAGCTCAGGATTCAACAGAAACCTCACCATCGGATCTCAAGGAGAAGACGTCAGGCAACTCCAAATCTACCTCAACCAAAAAGGCTTTCTGGTTGCTACCTCAGGAGCTGGATCTCCAAACAATGAAACCACGCTCTTTGGCCAACGAACTCAACAAGCTCTGGCCAGATTCCAGCAGGCCAATGGCATCAATCCTCCACAGGGATACTTTGGACCGTTCACGAGGGAGTATATTAGCGGGAATCCATAGGAAGTATACCCCCACACCAAACTTTGGTGTGGGGGTTAATCAACAGTCGTCCGTAAAAGACTTTTATTCCTTATATTTTTTAATTTTCGATACGAGACTTCGAAGGTAAATCCTGCAATCTTTTTTAAATAAGTCTTTTGGATAAATTTCAATTAGAATTAATCCGTCTCTTTTGCACATTTTCCTTTTTAATTTAATATTATCATCGTAACCATATACTTCTCCCGCTAGACCAAAATATTCTATGCGCAAGTTATTAACAGCAAAGTCAGCGGTCATTTTAGAATCCTCATAAAGAACATTCCTTGCATGAAGAATATTATGTCTAAAAAACTAGTCATCAATAATTTTTTCAGCAAAGGAATCACATACATGGCCATCCAGGGCTATAAATTTTTTTGCAAAGAAAACAGGGTTAGGATTAAAACCAGCAATACGAACAGCATTGTTCCATCCACCAAATCTCTTTAAGTACAAGATGTATGTGCTATTAAATTCTCTTTTAAGAGGGATCCTTCCGTGTTTTTTATTAAATCTTTTTATTCTCAAAATCAATTCTTGATTTGTCGGAATGCTTCTGTATTTCAAAAGATTAGCGCATCCAACTCTTGCCATTTTTTCATGGTTTCTTACAACGTATGACTTATCAGCTCTATCCGTGAGAGCTTCCTTCTGTTTGGCGGTCAAACTAATTCCTCGGGTCCACAAAAAGGCTGTTCCAACACTTATTCCAAGTTTTTTTGATATTTCTCTGTGAGACAGCCCATTCTTCCTTCTAAGTATAACAGCCTTTTCTTTTACCTCTGGAAGATATCTTCTTCCATTATTCATTTATTTATCTTATTATACAAAAACGACGGGCCGTCGTATAGTGGTAGTACACAAGGCTGGGGGTCTTGTAGTCAGGGTTCGATTCCCTGCGGCCCGACATTGTTTGATTCGCGGCATTCGCATATAATTCGTAGATTAGCATTATGCACACAAAACGTTCACTCACAGGAGACAGGCCGACGGGCAGACTGCACCTGGGCCACTACATAGGATCGCTACAAAACAGGTTGGAACTCCAAAAAAAAGGATATGACCAGTTTGTTATGATCGCGGACGTGCAAGCGCTTTCGGCACAAGCGGAACATCCGGAAAAAGTGCGTGAAAACATCCTGGAGCTGGCGCTGGATTATCTAGCCGCGGGAATTGATCCGAAGAAGACAACTATATTTATCCAGTCACTTGTTCCAGAAATCGCCGAACTTACGGTGTATTTTCTGAACTTGGTGACTGTCTTGCGGCTCGGACAAAATCCGACTGTCAAAACTGAAATGGTGGAAAAGGGATTTACCAAAACTGTGCCCGCAGGATTTTTTATGCATCCGGTAAACCAAGCGGCCGACATACTCGCGTTTCGCTCGGATGTAGTACCGGTAGGAGAGGACCAGTTGCCTATGATCGAGCAGACAAATGAGATCGCCGACAAATTCAACCGAATATATAAAAAAACGTTTAAGAAGGTTGCTCCGCTTCTTTCTAAAACCCCGCGCTTGCCCGGCATAGACGGAAAAGCAAAAATGGGAAAATCACTCGGTAATGCCATATTTCTGGCAGATTCCGGAAAAGAGATCCGTGAGAAAGTGCAGAAAATGTATACCGACCCAAAACATATCCATGTATCCGACCCCGGGCGCGTGGAAGGAAACACAGTGTTTACCTATTTGGATGCATTCGATCCGGATGTAAAAGAAGTACAGCGGCTTAAAAAACAGTACCAGGAGGGCGGATTGGGAGATGTAGCGCTCAAAAAAAGACTCGCAGAAATTTTGGAAAGCACCATTCGTCCTATACGAGAGAAACGCCAAAAGTTAGCGAAGAATCCCAAAGCGGTTATGCGCATACTGGAAAAAGGGACCGAGCACGCTCGGACTGAGGCGGCAAAGACAATGCACGTCGTGCGCAAAGCCATGAAGATTGATTATCTATGAACGAACAAATCGTATTACTCATAAAAAGCTTTGCATCCAAAGGGAAAAAACGTTCAGAAATCGTAACAGAGCTTGTTCACGAAGGATATGCGTCCGATGACATTGAAGATGCAATAAATCGTCTCTATGCCGCAGGTGAACTTCCCCCATCTTTCTGGGATGGCACTGTGCGTACCGCGCCGGCGGTGTCGGCAGAGCGGATATCAGATGATGGGCGAAAAAAAACTTTTATAGGAATAGGCGTTGTGTTGGGTGTGGTGGTGTTGCTGTATGGAGGATGGGCGTGGTATCAGAACCAGCCGCAGGTTGTTGCAAACCGCGTGTACACGGCTCTTGAGGATGCGAAATCATTCGAATTTGAAGTGCAGGCCATACTTCCGCAGAATGAAGCGGGGGTTAGCGCGCGCGGCATCGCAATCGTACAAAACAAACCGGCAATATCGATTGAGATTGAAGCGCCTATGGCAGGCGGCATGGCTTTTGCCGCCATACGAAGAGAAAATGGTGAACTTGTATTCAAGACCGAAGGCGAGCATATTCTTTCGCAGTACGCATGGATACAGGCAAATCCAGAAACATTTTTTTCAGAAGCGTACCGGTTCGGGCTCGATGCTATTTCTAATAGATCCGGCTTATTTCGAGACGTCTCAAAAGAAAGAGGAGAGGATGCGCGGCGCCTTTTGGACCGTATTCTACGAAGTTCAACCAAAAGTCCGGTCGTGCCAGCCCCACGGGGGATGAAAGGTGTGCTGCTACAGGCGGATGCGGTATATAAACGGCAGCTGGCGGAGTACATACTTGATCGCTATGATAGTGACTTCCTTGACGACATTTCGGTTTCACAATGGCATTTGTTCGCATCGAACAAAAAACCACAGACATATATACTCGATATCCGATCGCGGGAAGGGCTCGTAGGTCTTGTGTTTAAATCGGTGACGGTGACTATACAAAACCTGAATAGGCATACGGAGATACCGTTTGATGCCGTGACTACGCCGTTTGAAAGCATACTCATTTGGGAAAATCAACAATAAAACCAAGGCAACACAGAAATAGATCTCCGTGTCTCATCTGCATTCCGTGTCTCTGTGGTGCCAATAAAAAAGGCGCATCGAGTAAAAAAATGTGATGCGCCTGTTTAACATAATTGTTAATGAACAGTGTGTACCAAAGATGAAGTACGAATAGATTTATAATATTCCCAAAGACAAAACGCTGTCTCTACGTAAAGTGCGTAAAACACTTTCGAAATGGTAATGGCCAAAAGGCCTACAAAACCATTCGTATCTGCTTTAATGTACATTCACAGTATACACCCGTATACTAGAGGTGCAAGCGGGGTTGTGGATAACTTATATGGATTTCACAAACATCATTTTCATATATATCGTTATTGTATTATCTGCCGTGGTGCATGAGTTTTCGCATGCGGCGATGGCAAAACACTTGGGAGACAATACCGCTGAACAGCAGGGGCGGCTGACGCTTAATCCATTCGTACATCTGGATATGGTTGGCACGGTCATTTTGCCGCTACTACTATTGTTTACCTCCGGAATATTTTTGGGTTGGGCAAAGCCGGTGCCCTATAATCCGTATAATCTTCGTGACCAGAAAACAGGCAATCTGAAAGTCGCGATCGCGGGTCCACTTTCAAACATCGCGATCGCGGTTGTGCTGGGGTTAGTATTGCGGTTTGTGTATTTTGAACAAGGAGGATTTCCGATTGAAGGGCAACTCATTTCATTTGTGGTAATGGTAAATATCGTACTTGCAATATTTAATCTAATACCAGTGCCGCCGTTGGATGGGTCCAAAATATTCTATGACTTGTTCCCACGCGTAGGTGCCGCGGTTATGCAATTGGGATTCTTCGGTATCATCCTCGCTCTTATTCTCGCGTACTCTATTTTGCCGCCAATTGTTTCGTTTTTGTTCACATTTATAACAGGAGCGGCTTTATAACTTTATAACGTGTAACTTTCGACTTATTTCTTTGTATTGACAAAGAAATGCCGTTTTGCTAGATTTACACCACTATCCATCAAGCGTTATAGAGCTCCAAGCTCACGCCTGGAGCTTTTATTTGTATGCCGACAGTCCACCAGCTAATAAAACAGGGAAGAAAAAGCAAGACGAAGAAATCCAAGTCTCCGGCGATGGGGCTCTATTTTAATACCATACGAAACCGACCGGTGTACTCCGACTCACCATTCAAACGCGGCGTATGCCTGAAGGTATTTACCACAACCCCGAAAAAACCAAACTCGGCACTCCGAAAGGTGGCTCGCGTGCGGCTCACCAACGGCATGGAAGTCACGGCATATATCCCCGGCGAAGGACACAATCTACAGGAGCACTCAATGGTAGTTATCCGCGGCGGCCGCGTAAAGGACTTGCCGGGTGTGCGCTACCATATCGTCCGCGGACGTTTGGACGCGACAGGGGTGGAGAACCGCAAACAAGAACGATCAAAATATGGAGTGAAGAAAGGGAAATAATATATGAGAAAAAAAAGAGTATATACCAAAGACATCGACCCCGATATTAAATTCGACAATGTCGCTATTTCGCGCTTTGTAAACTACATAATGAGGGACGGAAAAAAATCAACCGCACAGCGCATAGCGTACGCCGCGTTCGATGCCGCCGCGAAAAAGCTTAAAAAAGAACCGATAGAAATATTTGAAAAAGCTATTGAAAACGCATCCCCCGTATATGAAGTTGTTTCTAAGCGCGTGGGAGGCGCAAACTACCAGGTGCCACGTGAGGTTCGGGCGGAACGACGGTTCTTTTTGGCATGCAACTGGATTATAGATGGTGCACGCGCGGCAAAAGGACGGGCAATGAGTGAAAAGCTCGCGGACGAACTCATCGCGGCGTATAACAACGACGGCAACGCAATCAAGAAGAAACAACAGGTGCACAAGATGGCGGAAGCCAACAGAGCTTTTGCTCACTTTGCCAGATGAGCAAAAGCAGGGATCAGGGATTAGGTGTTAGTTGTCAGGAAATACTAATCCCTAAACCCTAATCACTAACCACTATGTTCAAACAGTATCCTTTGGAAAAATATCGTAATATAGGCATCATAGCTCACATTGACGCGGGAAAGACGACCGTTTCCGAGCGCATACTTTTTTATACGGGCATTTCGCACAAAATAGGAGAGGTGCACGAAGGAGCCGCCGTTATGGACTGGATGGAGCAGGAGCGTGAACGCGGCATTACCATTACCTCCGCCGCGACGACCTGTTTTTGGACGCCACGCTACGAACTTCGTAACGCGAAAACCGACGAAGAGAAAATGAAAATCCGAGATGAGCACGAGCATCGTATCAATATCATCGACACGCCGGGCCACGTGGACTTTACCGCCGAAGTGGAACGCTCACTGCGCGTGCTTGACGGAGGTGTAACGGTGTTTGATAGCGTGTCGGGAGTGGAGCCGCAGTCCGAAACGGTATGGCACCAGGCGGATAAGTATAGTGTGCCGCGCATTTGTTTTTTGAATAAAATGGACCGTACCGGAGCCAGTTTTGATTTTTCATATCGATCCATACTTGAGCGGCTTACGCCCAACGCGATTCCGGTGCAATTGCCCATTGGGGCCGAAGAAAATTTCTCAGGGGTTGTTGATCTTATAGAACTGAAAGCGTTCAGTACAAGCGGAAGCAACGGAGAAATTCTTGAAGAAATTCCGATCCCGGATGGTATGCAGGATGAAGTGAAAAAAGCGCGCGCTCAGCTTATTGAAAAAATAGTCGAGCACGACGAGACAATGATGGAAAAATATCTTGCGGGAGAAGAAATCCCAGTCGCGGATCTAAAGAAGGTGCTTCGTAAAGCGACGATTGATAATAAATTGGTGCCTGTGTTCTGCGGCAGCGCGCTTAAAAACAAGGGCGTGCAGCTGCTTTTGGATGGTGTGGTTGATTATCTGCCCTCGCCACTGGATATAGCGGAATCAAAACCGATTAAAGGGCTTGACCAGAAGAGTGGCACCGACGTCATACGACAGCCTAGCGACAACGAGCCGCTGACCGCCATGGCATTTAAAATAGCAACAGACCCCTTCGTGGGGAACCTGACATATTTCCGCGTGTATAGCGGCGTATTGAAAAAAGGATCGTATATTCTGAACGCTACCAAAGATTCGCAGGAACGCATTGGCCGTATCGTGCGCATGCACGCGAATCATCGTGAAGACGTGGAAGAAATGCACACCGGAGACCTCGGCGCCATTGTGGGTCTTAAAAACACCACCACCGGGGACACGCTGTGCGACCCCGAGCATCCTATTACGCTTGAAACGATCACGTTCCCCGAACCGGTTATAAACTTGCGCATTGAGCCAAAGACAAAAGCAGACCAGGAAAAGCTGGGTCTGTCTCTTAAACGGCTCGCGGACGAAGATCCGACATTCCGTGTTACCGGAAATTCGGAAACAGGCGAAACAATTATTTGGGGGATGGGCGAACTGCATCTGGAAATCCTCGTGGACCGCATGAAGCGGGAATTTGGCGTAGAAGCAAACGTGGGGCGCCCACAGGTATCGTATAAGGAAACAATCAAGGCAAGCGCGGAAGCGGAAGGCAAATACATCCGCCAGTCCGGAGGCCGCGGTCAGTACGGACACGCGAAAATCAAAGTGCGGCCGCTTGAGCGAGGCAAAGGATTTGAATTTCTGAACCAGATCAGAGGAGGAGTTATCCCGCAGGAATTTATTCCGGCGATCGAAAAAGGAATCAAGGAAGCGATGGCAAAGGGCATTGTAGCAGGCTACCAGCTGGTGGATATGGAAGTAGCGCTGTATGACGGATCGTTCCACGAGGTTGACTCATCCGAGGCAGCATTTAAAATAGCAGGATCTCTGGCATTGCAGGACGCGGTAAAATCTTCATCGCCGGTACTGCTGGAACCCATTATGCGGGTGCAGGTCATCGTGCCACCTGATTTCTTGGGTGACGCGACGGGAGACCTGAGCTCAAAACGGGGAAAGATAGAAGAAATGAGCGATCGTGGTATGATGAAGGTAATCGACGCGATGGTGCCATTATCTGAAATGTTCGGCTACGCGACGAAAATTCGTTCCATCACGCAGGGCCGCGGCACATTCACGATGGAATTCAGCCATTATGAAGAAGTGCCAAAGAATATCGAGGCGCAAATAGTTGAGGGGAAAAAATAATATGGAATATACTATCGATTGTAAAAACAAAAGACTAGGCAGAGTTGCTTCAGAGATAGCCACCATCCTGCAAGGGAAAAAAGAGCCGGAATACGACCCGCGCCTTGAGGGTGTGGATACGGTTGTGGTGCAGAATGTGGATAAAATCGAACTGAGCGGAAGCAAGCTGGAGCAGAAGAAATACTATTCGCATACCACGCAGATTGGCCACCTGAAAGAACGGAAGCTACAGGATGTGATTGCAAAGCACGGAAAAAAATACGTACTCCGCCACGCGGTACTGCGGATGCTGCCCAAGAATAAATTACAGGCAAAACGAATCAAGCGAATGAAATTTGCATAAATATGACAAAAACAACAGTAAAAAAAGAAAAATATACAGAGACGGTAGGGCGGCGAAAAACGGCGGTAGCTCGCGTACGCCTCTCCGATGCAAAAAAGGCATCAAGCAAAGGAGGAATCGTCGTGAATGAAAAAAAGATGCAGGAGTATTTCCCGCTTGCCACACTGCAAAAAAAGGTACAAAGCCCGCTTGAAAAGACGGATTTACTTGATTCGTTCGAGATATCAACGCATGTGCAGGGAGGCGGGTTTAACGCGCAGGCGGAAGCTATCCGGCACGGTATTGCGCGGGCGCTTGTTCTGCTCCAGCCAGATCTTCGTAAAAAGCTCAAAAAATTCGGCTACCTGACTCGCGACGCGCGCATGGTGGAACGCAAGAAATACGGACTTAAGAAAGCGCGCCGAGCACCACAGTGGAGCAAAAGATAGAAGAGGGATTAGGGATCAGGTGTTAGTTGTTAATAAAACACTAATCCCTAACCACTAACCACTAAAACCTTTCCCATGAACATTGGAACTATACGGCCTGTTATCTACTTATTCGGAATACTTTTTGTCCTCTATGTATTGGCGATCATCTTCGGCTGGTTTGATCTTGCTCCGTGGATAGATATTCCAATGCACCTGTTGGGAGGAGCATGGGCTGGAGCTTTATTCCTATTTCTGGGGAGAGGTTACATACTGCCCGATCTGTACGCTCACACGATTGAACGACTCAAGCTTGCCGGTCTTACCGGAATTTTCGGAAGCTTCATGGGAGTACTGTGGGAATTTCTTGAGTTTGTTCTCGGGCAACTGGAAGGATTCGAAGGGTTCGCGCAGGTGAGCGTTCGGGATACGCTTGGTGATTTGTGCATGGATATTGTAGGAGCGGTCTTGTACGCCGCGATTGTGCTATTTGTTATACCACGCATCAAAGCGCGAAATAACTCCGTCTCGCAAAACGAATAACCCTCCCGATTGCGCATCATGCAAAAAGGAATCATACGGCCCCTGCCAGACAGCGGGCTGATTGGTAGGTTCGCCCCGGATGATCTCACTTAATACGATTTTGTCTCTGAAGCCGGCAAATATATGATAGGAATCGGCATGCCATTGCAAGTCGCGCGCCTCCGCGGCATCGGCAAGTTGTACGCGTGTTGTGGAACGCGCCGGCAGGTCAAGTGCCTCAAATTCATCGCGAAGCATGTATACGAACACGGATCCTCCCGAGTCCTGATACAGCACCTTATAGCCATCCGGCGAAAGCGCGCCAAATACGGCATCGTGCGCAATTTTTTGGAATTCACCATCCTCGCGAACCCATACGTCGCCGTTGGAAAGAAGAAACAGGTATCGTAAATCGAATCCTTCAGCGCGAACAACGTCACTCGCTTCAAAGGGAACATCGAACGTGTCCAAGCGGGAACCGGTGCGTAAATCATGCACGAACACCGTCGATGAAGCCTGTCCCGCGCCCGGAGAGGAAGCAACAAAGCCGAAAAGATTCCGGCCGCCGACGAAAAAACCGTCGAATGTATTACGCAGTAATACGGAAATAGCATCGGCCCCGATACGAATGACGTCAACCGACTCCTCTCGAAGCCCGATAAGCCCATCGGACGTCCCGCGCTGGAACCGAAAGCCGCTATAGGCGTTGCGGGTAAGCGACGCAAGGTAGGGATCGAGCGCGAGCGGCGCCCCAGGAGATAGCATATCAAGTACGGTGTACGAGCCCGTTCCTTCAACAAGCACCTTTCCCGACTCATTCGAGTCTACGAGCCGCAGCGCATCGGCAACGGGAAACGTAGCGGAAGGACGAAGATTTTCAGGAACGGGCAGTACATAATAGAGCCGTACCACGCGGGATTCACGTATATCAATATTTTTTTCATACGGTATAAAACCTTCTTTTTCAATGCGCACCGTGTATTTTTTTGGGATAACGCTCGAAATAAGCGTGCCACGTTTCAAAAGGCCCGATCGGTCGTCGTGCTGTTTATCGTTGAGAAAAATAGACACGGGGCGGATGTACGACTCCACATAGAGCGAGCCGGTACGGGTTGGTTTCCATTCCTGAAAATCAAAACGATAACCCTGCGTGTAATATACCGTGCCGACGCTTGCCAAAATAAACAGAAATATAAAAAAGACGAACAGCTTTCTGCGGGTGCGTAGAGTCATACAAGCGAGTATACCGCATACCGCATACTGTATAAAGAGGTTGCGTTTCAGAATGGTTTGCTTTTTTATTTGATTATTCGTAGAATGAGTGCGATTTGTAGATTCGTATTACGTTATGCCTCTATTTACCAAAAAAATCGGTGTTGATCTTGGAACCGCAAATACGGTTGTATTCGTGCCCACCAAGGGTTTTGTCATAAACGAACCGACTATTGTTGCGCTCAGCGTGCCCGACAACAACGTGCTTGCCGTCGGCCGTGAGGCGAAAGATATGATCGGGAAAACCCCGGCAGACATCATTGCGTACAAACCGCTCAAAGACGGCGTGATTGCCGACTACTACATCACCAAAGCTCTTTTGAAATACTTTATTTCAAAGGCAGTGGGTTCGTTCAACGCGTTTATGAAGCCCGATGTGGTCATATCGGTTCCCGCGGGCATCACGCAGACCGAGCGCCGGGCGGTTGTGAATGCCGCAGTGGAAGCGGGCGCGAAAGCGGCGCATATTGTCAAAGAGCCGATACTTGCAGCGCTTGGCGCGGGCATTCCTATCAACACGCATTCGGGCAATATGATTGTGAATATCGGCGGAGGGACAGCGGAAGTGGCGGTGGTGTCGTTGGGTGGTATCGTGTCGTGGGCAAGCTTGCGCATAGCAGGTAATCGATTTGATGAGGCGATAATGGAATACATCAAGAAAAAATACTCGCTTATTATCGGCGAACAAACAGCCGAGAACCTCAAAATCGCCATAAGCTCCGCGATGACCACACGTTCCAAAAAAGAATATCAGGTTCGGGGACGAGATGTGTCCTCGGGACTCCCAAAAGACCTGACTATAAATTCAAATGAAGTGGCCGAAGCTCTGCATCCCTACCTTCTGGAGATTGCAAAAAATGTTCAACAGGTGTTCAACCAAACGCCTCCAGAACTTGTTGCCGACATTATGGAAAAGGGGATCGTGCTTTCGGGCGGCGGCGCGCAGATAGAAAACCTCACCTCGTTTTTCAAAAAAGCGCTGGGCGTGCAGGCGTACGTCGCGGAAGAGCCGCTGCTATGCGTTGCCAAAGGCACCGGACTCATCCTGAGCCATCTGGATGTCTACAAGCGCACACTTTTGAATAAAAAATAATGTTCGGATACGAATCACTGCAAAAGGATTTTGATCGGCTTATTGAAGGGGGCAACCTCTCACATACCTACCTTTTCTACGGCGAACCGCAGATAGGAAAGTTTTTGTTTGCGCGGGAGCTTGCGGCAAAGATTGCCCATCCAAGCGACATACTCACGGTAGATTTTTCAGCAGAAGAAGGAAGCGACAAAGAGAGTGTCGGTATAGAAAAAGTACGTGAGCTTGAGCATTTTCTCTACCAGACCCCCTCCTCCGCCAAGGCTACGGAGGGCAAGCCCTCCTATCGAATCGCCATTATTAGGGATGCGCAGTGGCTCACGGATCAGGCGCAGAATGCGCTTCTAAAAATACTGGAGGAGCCGCCTAAGTCGGGGATAATACTTGCAACTGCTACCGACTCGGACATATTTCTGCCGGCAGTGCGATCACGATTCCAGCTGGTGTTTATGCCAATCCTGCCCCGGGAGGAGGTACTTGACTTTTTAGACCAGTATGATATAATGCAAGACAGGAAACTTGAAATTGCGGATACAGCACGTGGGCGTGTCGGACGGGCTAGAACCTTTGCCGAAGCACAAAATGGTCAAGGTTCGGCCTTGCACACGGCCACGAAACTTGCTAAACAGGCGATTCGAGCCTCATCGACGACCAACAAGAAAAACGTTTCCGATGAGATTATCGAATTTTTCAACGAACATCCGCACAACACGGAGCTGTTTATAGAGTCGTTGGCAGGTATGCTTGATCCCAAGAAGCACGCGAGTGTTTTAAAAGAATTGAGTGAATTCGCGTATAATCTGCAGACCGTCACCATACAAAAAAGAATTCATATAAAAAAGCTCTTATGGACGATACAGTAAAATTCATCATACTGCTCGCCATAGGCGCCATCGGCGTCTTTTTTGCGTTTTCCATAATCCAGCCGGGAGTGCTCGACGCGTTTGGCGGAGGCACGGGGGGATCACTTTCTGCAAATGTGCTTTCGGTTGTGGGATCTGCTCGCAGTGATGACGGAGCCGAAGGTGAGATGGTTTTTTACGCATCATATGATAATTTACAGAATATACATCCGGTCCGCATTAAGGACGCAGGAGGAGCAAGAATTACGAACGTTCGCACTGCACAAAACGGAAAAACAATATTCATCGGGACTACTCGGGGACTTTTCGTGAGTTTGGACGGAGGACTCAACTACAAACCTAGGTCCAACTTTTCTTCGGAAGCGATCATACTCGACGTCATTGAAGGAAAATCGCAAGGAGAATATTTCATAAGCGTATATGAAAACAGCAGAGGAGCCCTGTACAGAACCGATAACGATTTCTTTACCATCGAAAAAATAACCGACTTCCAAAGGGAGGCGGTATACGCTATGTATCTTTTTGGAGATGACGTGTACATCGGCATGTCCAACGGTCAGCTTTTACGCTACAACTTGACCAAAAAGGTGTTTGAGACGCTTTCGGAATTTGATCAGCAGGTAACCGGCATCACGTACGCATCGGATAATTTCATGTATATTCTGCTCAAAAATGGAACGCTCTATAGGGGAGCGGGGCCATACGGTGATTTTCGCCGGGTGCGCATTCCGGGCGGGAGTCTCTTTTCAGCCGCATCTATTCTGCAATTTGCCGATGACGAACGGGGAGCGATATACATTCGCACCAAAAGCGGCATATATCGCAGCACCAATTCCGGAGCGAGCTTTGCGCTGTATGACCAAATTCCATTGCTTGCAAACGCTATAGACACATTTGGCGTGCAGGATGGAAACATTTACATCCTCTCCGCCGGTCGTCTCTACACAAGTTCATATGCGGGCGTTGAATGGAGCGTTCGTGAAGTGCCCTACCCCCGCCCACTGTGGCAATCTTACTTTATGGGAGGAGGGAGAGTCATATTGACTCAATAAAAATCCCGCGTCTTGTGCGGGGGATTTTATTTCCCCCACACCAAACGAGTGTTATTTTCACAAAGCACGCAGTGCCATACTCGTTATGGTGTGGGGGTGAACGGGCATTTGTATTTTTGGCTTTTTATTAGTATCATTCGCATACGCATTTGAGATTAGCATTATATTTCTCATGGATTTTTCAGAACAACTTAAACAAAAGCTTGCGGAGATAATGAAGTTTTTCAGAGACGAGATCTCGTCGATACGCGGATCAAGGCCCTCACCCGCGCTGGTGGAGGATATTCAGGTGGAATATTTTGGCCAAAGGCTGCCCATTAAACAACTGGGTTCCATTTCGGTTATCCCACCCCGCGAGGTGCAGGTGAGCGTGTGGGACGGGAGCGCGGCGGACGCGGTTGCCAAAGCGATATCTGACAAGCTGAATCTGCAGGCGGCACGCGAAGGAAATATCATTCATGCCAACCTGCCCCAGCTCACGCAGGAGCGGCGTGAAGAACTTTTGAAGGTAATCAGATCCAAAGCCGAAGAAGCGCGGATCAAATCGCGCACCATCAGAGATGAAATCAAAAAAGAAATTGGCGCGAAGGAAAAGAGCGGTGATATGACCGAAGACGATAAATTCGAACTACAGGAAACAATGCAAAAACAGATGGAGGAATTCAACGCCACGATTGACGATATGTTGAAGAAAAAAGAAATTGAAATTAATGAATAATATGTACCAGCGGATATAAAATAATTTCTAATTTCTAATTTTGAATTTCGATTCAATCCGCGATCCGCCAGCTGGCGGATGAATGACTGAAGTTTCGAAATTAATACATTAGGATTTGATTCGAAATTCGGAACTCGAAATTCAAAATTTAAGAACCATCCATACGTCACCATGATCGTCGATCTCATAGTATTCATAGTTATATTGGCTTTCCTGATCTTGGCCCACGAGTACGGGCATTTTTCGACCGCTCGGATGTGCAAAATGTATGTGGAGGAATTTGCGATCGGATTCCCGCCAAAAATTTTTTCAAAAAAGAGAAACGGGACAAATTTTTCGGTTGGCGCGATCCCGATAGGCGGATATGTAAAAATCCCGGGCGAGAACGGGAAAGAAGTGCTGGAAGAGGAGATAAGGCTCAATCCTGCAAAGCAAATCGCGCAGATACCGGAAGAGCAATATTTTTACAGCAAGCCGGCTTGGCAAAGAATTTTCGTTCTGATGGCGGGCGTTTTTATGAACTTCATTATCGGCTGGATATTCCTGACGGCTGTATTTATGGCGGGAATCCCTCAGCAAGCGTACGTCGGCACCATTGCGCCAGATTCCCCGGCTGCTCAAGCAGGCCTTGAGGCGGGCGACGCCCTTATGGGGTACGAAACCGCGGAGGCATTTATCCAAAGCACGGATGAGCATATCGGTCAGAATTTCACGTTCAGCATTCAGCGAGGAGAGGAAATAAAGGAAATAACACTGGTGCCGCGCGAAGCGCCTCCACAAGGAGAAGGCCCCGTAGGCATACAGATTCAAGGGGCGGGCATTGAACGGCAATCCTTTTTTTCGGCGATCGGCAAGGGGCTAGAGCTGTCATGGGAAATTTTCAGTATGATATTCATACTCATTGCGCGGCTTATCGCAAGCGTCGTAAGCGGCGAAGATCTATTCTCACGGCTCGCGGGACCGATAGGCATATTTCAAGTAACCTCGCAGGCGGCGGATTTGGGGCTGGTCTATCTGGGGCATCTCATCGCGCTTATCTCGCTGAACCTGGCGGCACTCAATATATTCCCATTTCCGGCGCTTGATGGAGGGCGCATACTTTTGGTTCTCATTGAAAAGATAAAGGGATCTCCCGTGCGCGCGAAAACGCAGCTGTGGTTCAACGGCATCGGGTTTGCGATTTTGATTTTATTCATCATCGCTGTTAGCATACAAGATATCAGTAGAATATTTTAATGTTGCAATCCCAGCTTCCCAACTTTATACGAAAGGAATCTCCTCGAGACGAGGAGGCCGTCAGTGCGCGTCTTCTTATCCGCGGCGGATTTGTAGACAAGCTCGCGTCCGGCGTGTACACGTATCTGCCGCTGGGCATCCGCGTGCTGAAAAATATTGAGAGTATTGTGCGAAAAGAAATGGACGCGCTCGGCGCGCATGAGCTTCTGATGCCCGTCATGCATCCCAAAGAAAACTGGGAAAAAACCGGAAGATGGAAGACGCTGGATGTGCTTTTTAAGATCGCTGGACGCGACAAAAAAGAGTACGCGCTCGGACCCACGCATGAAGAGGTGATATCTCCGCTCGCGCAAAAAGCGATATTTTCTTACAAAGATCTGCCGCTGGGGCTGTACCAGATTCAGACAAAATTCCGCGACGAACCGCGCGCCAAATCGGGGCTTCTGCGCGGAAGGGAGTTTTTAATGAAGGACCTTTATTCGTTTCACGCGAGTACGAAGGACTTGGATGCATACTACGAACAGGCAATCAAGGCGTACAAAAAGGTGTTCAAAAAACTCGGTGTAGACACGGTGCTCGTGGAAGCTTCGGGAGGTACATTTTCGAAATTCTCGCATGAATTCCAGGTGTTCTTGGAAAGCGGCGAGGACCAGATTGTATACTGCAAAAAATGCGGACTTGCGCAGAACAGGGAAATAAACGATACGCGTGAAGGAGGGCCATGCCCGGTATGCGGAGCGATAGTTTCAATCCGGCAGGGAGCGGAAGTCGGCAACATATTCCGTCTTGGCACGAAATATAGCGAACCATTTTCACTCACATATAAGGATGCGAAAGGAAATACACATCCGGTTATAATGGGCTGCTACGGCATGGGTATATCACGGCTGATGGGAACGATTGTTGAAGCCCTGCACGACGATAGAGGTATCGTGTGGCCCGCGGAAGTGGCTCCGTTTGACGCGCATCTCATAGAGCTTCCGGGAACTAACGGAAAGGCGAAAAAATTATATAAAGAGCTGATCGAGGCGGGTATCGATGTCTTGTATGATGAAAGAAGTGTTTCGGCGGGTGAAAAATTTGCCGAAAGCGACCTCATTGGAATTCCCGTTCGACTCGTGGTAAGCTCCAAAACCGGCAAAAAGATCGAGTTCAAAAAGCGGAACGAAGAAACAACAAAGCTGGTTGACGAAACATTTATTAGAAAATATTTCAAGAAATAATGGGACTATTCAGCGTTAAAACAGATATCGGTGTGGATCTCGGAACGGCCAATACGCTCGTGTACGCAAAAGGCGAGGGCATCGTGGCAAACGAGCCGACCGTCATAGCAATAAACACCAAAAGCGGCCAGACCGTCGCGATCGGCGAAGCCGCGAAACGGATGCTGGGGCGGACACCCGTGCACATCGAAGTGGTACGTCCACTGGTAAATGGCGTGATATCGGATTTTTTGATGGCACAGGAGGTGCTCAAGCACTACCTTCAAAAAATAAAAAAAGATTCGATCTTTAAATACGTTCGGGCGGTGGTCGCGGTACCCACGAATCTGACCGAAGTGGAGCGCAAGTCGGTTGAAGATGCGGTTATATCTTCCGGCGCATCAAGCGTGTACTTGTTGGAAGAGCCTATCGCGGCTGTACTTGGCGCGGGGCTCCCTATAGACGAGCCGACCGCCAATATGATCGTAGATATCGGAGGTGGGACGACCGAAATCGCCGTTATTTCCATGGGAGGCGTTGTGGTGTCGCGAAGCTTAAAGATAGCGGGAGACAAGTGCAACGACGACATCCGGCAATATGTTCGTGAGGAATTCAAACTTATAATTGGTGAAGCGACGTCGGAGCGTATTAAAATGGAAATAGGCGCGGCAATCCCGTCCCAAGAAAAATTGGAAATGACTGTCGCGGGTCGCGACGCGGCGTCGGGTTTGCCGAAAGAAATCATGCTCAAGGATTCACACGTGCGCATGGCTTTAATGCTTTCACTCAAGCATATACTCGAAGCTATCAAAGACACGATTGAAAAAATTCCACCCGAGCTTTCGGGGGATGTGATCAGAAACGGCATACACTTGTCCGGCGGAGGATCGCTCCTGCGCGGGCTGGATCAGCTTATTGAAAAAGAACTCGGCGTTAAAACGGTGCTTGTTGACGATCCGCTCACGTGCGTGGTGCGCGGATGCGGCACGGCCGCGGAAAACATTGAGCGTTTTGAGCCGATATTTTCGCTGTCTCTCAAGCCGATTATATTAGAATAAGGAACACGAGGTTCAACCTCGGTTTGGGGAGGTTGAACCTCGTGTGCGATAATCTCATCTGTAGCAATTCCGCCCATAATTCGTTATACTGTGTATATGAATAATGTAATTACCATCAGAAAGGAAAGTGTTGAAAAACACGAAGGTGTGGTGGTCTTGCCTGTGAAAAAGTACAAGGAACTCATTGCACGCGTAGTACCAACATTTTATCTCAAAGGTAAAAAAGCTGAAAAATTGGACAAACTTGTAAAAGAAGGATTGCGGGAATATAAAGCAGGGAAAACAAAAAGACTAAAGTCACTAGCTGATTTGGCATAATTATTTAAAACTATGGCTGTCCGTGAAGTGCGCGTAAGCACAAAATTTCAGAAGCAGTACAGAAAGCTCCCAAAGAGGATACAGGCCGTTGCCGTAGAAAGAGAAAAGATTTTTAAAGAAGATCCGTTTAATCCGAGGTTAGACACGCATAAACTTCACGGCAAGGACAAAGAAGCGTGGTCATTTTCAGTTACGAAATCACATAGAATAAAGTTTATTTTTCTTGAAGAGGAAACCGTGCTGTTCTTGGAAATAGGAACGCACGATATTTACCGATAACGGCTTAAATAGAGGGGCTTTATCCCTCACATAAAAATTTATGTGAGGGATTGACTTTTTTGCGGGAAGTGTGCTATAATGTCCGCTAGGAACATTGAAAATTTCATTGGATTTAATTTGTTTGATTCAGGTGACGAGTATTCTCGTCATTCTGAATCCGCCAGCTGGCGGATGAAGAATCTCATTGTTATGTAGAGATCCTTCGCTTCGCTCAGGATGACAGCTAACTTCGAATCTTGACCCAAACAAATTAAATTAATAAAAAAAAGGAGACAAAATGGAGAGGTTAGTATCTACCGACTTCATCAACGAAGGCGAGAAAGCTCAGGAAGCACTTTTTATTGAGGGAATTATAGAATTTTCATCTGCATACAATTTTTCAACTGACAGAAAGGGGTACAGCAATCTAACCGTTAGGATCGATAACTTTAAGGGAAAAATGACGGTGAGCGACGCAAATTACAGAATAGACTGTGGAGAGCGTGTTCGTTTATATGCATTCGGCGGCTTTGAAGGATATAATGAGGAGGATGATATTTCTATTGATGGAATTCAAATCCTCGATGATTCTGGAAAGGTAAAATTCCAATCAGTTCATACTGTCGATGCTGAGTTTAAATAAAACAAAGATAGATCAACCAGGCCTTCTCGCCATTGAGAAGGTCTGTTTTTTATTGTAAGATGGGTGAGAAATGATCGGACGAAAGAACAACACGGTTTTATATGTCATAATTCTGGTGCTTGCGGCGGTGCTTGTGGCAACGCCTTTTTATTTTAAAAAAAATCTTTCCATAGGGGACTATATTTCGGCCGTGTGGCGGATACCGCAGCTCCTGGAGGAGAATCAGAGTCTCAGGTTACAAATTGAAGATAAAAATAATGAGATTCTTCGCTTTGCTCAGAATGACGAAGAGGGAGAGATTGCCGCGCTCGCTACGCTCGCTCGCAATGACGTTATATCCGCAAAGGTATACTCGCTGTATCCGTTCAATACGAAAAATCGCATATACATCGGAAGCGGAGCGGAAGAAGGAGTTACAAAGGGCAAAGCGGTCCTTATTTCGGACACTGTTTTTGTGGGTATTGTTGAGAAAGTATCGGAGAATCGAAGCGAAATTATAACGCTTTATGACACGTCGTTTGCGCTGCCGGTTCGCGTAGGTATGCAGGAGACCGACGCGCTGTTGCAGGGAGGTATTGCGCCGCGGCTCACGCTCATAGACAAGTCCAAGCAAATCGCGTCGGGAGACAGGATCGTCACCGCGTCGCGCGATATGCCGTACGGGCTGAGTGTCGGTTACGTAAAAAGCGTAAGCGAAGACGCGTCGGGCGCGTTCTTTCAAGCCACGATAGAGGTGCCATATAATTTGAACGCCTTGAGAACGGTGTTCGTATTAACAAACTAATTTCTAATTTCGAATTTCTAATTTCGATTCAATCCGCCAGCTGGCGGATGAATGACTGAAGTTTCGAAATTGCCATATGAAAGACAGACACTTTCTTCAATCCCAACTTCTGCAGACGGCAATCATATTTCTTATTATTGTCGCTTTATCCTACACCGTTTTTCCACTACTGCCGGTGTCGGTAAATTACGCGCTCGCGGCGGCGGTCGTAGGAGCATTTTTTTTAAGCGAGATTACCGCGTACGCGCTGTACACGCTGCTTCTGCTGGTGTGGCTGAAGTATGCGCCGAGCGTGACAGCCGAATTATTTTTTACCGCAGCAGCAAGCGTTGCCGCGTTTGCCGTTGTACGGTTCCTTGTTTTGAAGAAGTCATTTTTTATGGGCCTTCTGATGCTGGCATGCTTTCACATTCTGTTTTGGCTTATATTCTTTGAAGGAACATTCTTCACTTCGGTGTACTTTTATCTTGAGTTTTTGTATACTGGCGCCCTTGCTATACTGTTATACGGACTTCATATATGGGCACAGAAGATTTCACATTAGAAGACGCGGTGCTTGATGATCTGCACGAGGGCTACGACATACTTGAGCGGCCTCTTTCGGGACGATTGTTTATACTATTTGGCGCGATAACGGTGCTTGTTGCGCTGCTCTTTGTCGGACGGACGGCATATTTCGGACTCGCCAAAAACGGCCAGTTCGCAAGCCGCGCGTACGCGAACGCGGGGCAGGAAATTATTCTGCGTGCGCCGCGAGGAATCATATACGACCGCTACGGCATACCGCTTGTTAAGAACGAAGCGAGCTTTAATGTAAGCTTGAATCTTTCCGAGCTGTTCAAACAAAAGGAGAAGATAGGAGACATACTTTCGGCAGTGCGTTCATATGTTGAGTATGATATGAATGCCGCACAGGAAGCGCTTGAACACATTAACCTCGAAACGCAGTCGTATCTTATTCTCGCGCGCAACGTGCCATTGCAATCGATTATTGAGCTTAAAAAAGCTCAAATTCCGGCGGTTATCGTGGAAGACGGCTTCAGCCGCTCATATACGGATGCCGAAATGTTTGCGCACGTAGTCGGTTATACGGGCCTGGTGAGCGCGGACGATTTACAAGGGAATGCGAACCTCGATTTAAACGACGAGATAGGAAAATCGGGTATTGAGTTTATGTACGACAAATATCTTCGCGGGGAAAACGGCTCGCGAATTATCCTGCGAGACGCACAAAACAATCTGCTCGGCGAACGCGTGGATAAAACGGTGCAAAGCGGCGCAAAAGTTTACACCACCATAGACGCCGAATTGCAAAAAGTACTCTACACATCGTTAAAAAACCGACTCACGTCCTTGGATAGGAACGCGGGCGCCGGCCTTGCAATAAACCCCCGTACCGGAGAAGTGCTGGCGCTTGTGAGTCTGCCGAGTTTCGATACGAATAAATTAACGGGCGAGATATTTTCCGATCCGGCCAAACCGGCATTCAACAGAGTACTGTCGGGCGTATATAGCCCCGGATCCATTATCAAACCACTCGTCGCGTTCGGTGCGCTGGAAGAGGGCATTGTGGATCCGATGACATCAATACTTTCCACCGGCTACATTGAGTTGCCCAACCCCTACACGCCTTCACAGCCGTCGCGTTTCGTGGATTGGAAGGCGCATGGATGGGTGAATGTGTACTCCGCGCTGGCGCGCTCGAGTAACGTGTACTTCTATGAAGTGGGGGGAGGATTTGAGCAGCAGCAGGGATTGGGTATTGAGCGCTTGCGCGCGTACTGGGGAAAATTCCTGCTTGGCGAAAAAACCGGCATAGACCTGCCGGGCGAAGCACAAGGAAATCTGCCGGATCCCGAATCAAAAGAAAAGCGCACGGGCCAGATATGGAGGATCGGTGACACGTATAACGTGTCCATCGGACAAGGGGATTTGTTGGTTTCTCCTATAGAGCTTCTACGCTACATCGGCGGTATTGCCGCAAAAGGAAAGCTGTACGAACCCTACGTCGTATCGAAAGTAGAAAACGGGGAGAGTCTATACTACACCAAGGACCAACGATTCAATACCATAGAACAAAAAAATCCCCAATCAATAGAGGATGTGGAGCGGGGTATGCTGTATGGCGTATCTGAGGAGTACGGCACCTCGCATATGCTTGCCGGCATCCCCATGGCAATCGCCGGAAAGACAGGTAGTGCGCAGATACAAAATAACCAGAAAACAAACGCGTTCTTTGTGGGCTATGCGCCGGTGCCTAATCCCGAGATAGCAATACTCGTACTCATCGAAGACGCAAAAGAGGGGAGCTTGAACGCGGTGCCTGTGGCGCAAGAGGTGCTGTCTTGGTATTACGAGCATCGTGTTTCGGAAAGGAAAACCGATTCTATTTCTCAAAACACAGAATAAAATCCTGCTGGATTTTTTCTTCTCGCTCGGACCGTCGTCCTGCGCGGCGGTTTTTCGAAACAAAATCGGTTTTCCTTTTCATACTTTATAGTTTTAACGTAATACCATATACTATAAGCATATGAACTCGGAATTGCGATTTAATGCGTTGCGGGGCGAATGGGTGCTGTTTTCGCCGAAGCGGCAGGGCGCAAAAAGGCCCCATGATATTTTTGAGAAAAAACGACCGGTATCGCCGAAATCAAAGTGTCCGTTTGAAAATCTTGAAAAATCGGGGAACCTCCCGCCATATTTTCAGTTCCCAGAATCCGGTTCGTGGAAAACGGCCGTCATGCCGAACAAATTTCCAGGCTTGGACACGTCGCCTAAAGAACACATCCTACACAGCGAAAAATTCCATATGACAATCGCGGGGTATGGATACCACGACCTCCTGATAACCAAAGACCACGAAACCCGTTTTTCAGAGCTTACCGAGGGAGAAATCTTTGACGTATTTCAGGCTCTGCGGAAACGCTACCTGCAGGTGAGTGGCGATCCGAAAATAGACTACATCTCAATGTTTCAGAACTGGGGACCGTCGGTTGGTGCGTCGCTGTACCATCCGCATATGCAGATTATTGCTCTGCCGGTAGTGCCTTCGCATATATCGCACGAACTCGTTTATTCCCTCCGCTGTTACGAAAAGCACAAATCCTGCCTGTATTGCGACATAATCAAATCGGAGCGAAAAGGGAAAAAGCGCATCGTGTTCGAAAATAAGCACGTAGTCGCGTTCGTGCCCTATGCCGCTCAGGAACCGTATGAAGTTTTGCTGTTTCCAAAGGAGCACGAGGTATTCTTCGAGACTGCATCGGATGCCGTACTCAAAGATATGGCGATCGCTTTCAAAAAAGTACTCAAATCAATACAAAAAAAACTATCCGACCCGGATTACAATATGTATATACACACCGCTCCGGCAACCGACGGAGGAGAATATCCCTATCATCACTGGTATATACGGATTCTGCCAAAATCTAATATAGACGCAGGATTCGAATTGGGAACCGGGGTCCAGATAAACACCGTATTTCCGGAAGACGCCGCGAAACTTCTGCGTCTCCAAGGTTGAACCTCACTCAACCTTGAGCGAGGTTCAACCTTGATCAGACTCCTTTTTGAACGCTTTCACAACAGGGTCCAAATCGCCCGCCAGTATCTTTTCGATATTGTGCCACTTTTTGCCTATGCGATGATCGGTAACGCGATCTTGCGGAAAATTCCACGTGCGGATCTTCTCGGACCGATCCATGGTCCCGATCTGCTCTTTGCGCAATGCTCCAAGAGATGCCGCCTGCTGCTGCTGCATTGCTTCATATAATTTTGAGCGAAGTACGGACATAGCATTTTCTTTATTCGCGGTTTGAGACCGTTCGTTTTGAGACGCAACCACGACGCCCGTGGGTTTGTGCAGAATGCGTACGGCAGTTTCCACTTTATTTACGTTTTGACCACCCGGTCCCGACGAGCGAAAAAAAGAAATCTCAAGATCACTTGGGTTTATGTCCACTTCCCTCGGCTCTATCTGGGGGAGTATGGCGACCGAAGCGGTGGAAGTATGCACGCGGCCGGATTTTTCGGTCTTGGGAATGCGCTGAACTCGGTGTACGCCCGATTCCTGCTTCAGCGCTTCGTACGCGCCTTGGCCGTCGATTCTTCCGATAAATGTTTTAAATCCATCAAGTGACGAGCGACTGGAGTCGAGCTCCGAAAAACGCCACCCCCGGGACTGCGCGTACTTCTGGTACATATGCACAAGATCTCCCGCAAAAATAGACGCCTCATCGCCGCCTGCGCCTGCACGGACTTCAAGAATGATGGTATTGATGTCGGACATACTTAATAAAATAGGGATTAGTGGTTAGTGAAAAGGGGTTAGATTCTACCCTAGTCCCTAAAACCTAATCCCTAAACACTATTTTTTAACCGGTTTCTTCACTTTCTTCGCAGCTTTGGCGGCACGCTTCGCGGTCTTTGTGCGGACAGTGGCCTTTGCCGCCTTTTCGCGGCGCGCTTTGAACTTGTCTACGCGACCGGCCGTATCTATAAGCTTGTCTTTGCCGGTATAAAACGGATGGCAGTTGTAGCAGATTTCCACCCGGATTTCTTTTTTGGTGGAGCCGATCGTGAATGTATTCCCGCACGCGCAGGAAACCTTCGCGTCCGGATAGTAGGCTGGATGGGTGTCTTTTTTCATATCGAGGAAATGATAGCGCAAAGCACGGACTTTGTCCACTATAATTGAGTTATGAGTCGTGAGAAGTGGGCTGAAAAAACGGAAAAAAGAAAAGCGTCAGAATTTCCTCGATCGGGAAGATTCTGACGCTTTGGGAAATGTATAAAAAATGCGTATACCCCGTTAGAAAAAGCCGCCTCTATTGAGGCGGCTAAAGAATTTTTTTAATGGGGCTCCGATGTCTGTAAGACAGGGGAGCGGAAAATTACTTTTTCACTTCCATCATTACGAACCTTGACTTCACATGTGCCCTCGCTTATACTGCCCTCCTACTGAAAAGCCAGACCTTTATAACAAAAAAGTCCCCATCCGCCAGCTGGCGGAAAGATTGGGGGCATCCACAAATGTGTTAATTTGAAGATTTTTTTAGTTGTCCCGATAGCAAGATGCCAGAAGTTTCAAGTCAAGACTTAGGTCGAAGGCTTGGAATTTTTGACATCGTTAATTTGAGAGTTTGATCCTAGCTCAGGATGAACGCTGGCGGCGTGGATAAGGCATGCAAGTCACGGGGGCCGCAAGGCAACCGGCGAACGAGTCAGTAACACCTTGGTACATACCTCGAAGTAGGGCATAGCCCGCCGAAAGGCGGGGTAATTCGCTATAATCCCGCAAGGGGAAAGCATCCGCCAACCGGCGGAATGCGCTTTGAGATTGGCCTAGGTCCGATCAGCTTGTTGGTGAGGTAATGGCTCACCAAGGCTATGACCGGTAGGGGGGCTGAGAGGCTGATCCCCGACGACGAGACTGAGACACGGCTCGTACACCTACGGGTGGCAGCAGTCGAGAATATTCCACAATGGGCGAAAGCCTGATGGAGCGACGCCGCGTGGAGGATGAAGGCCTTCGGGTTGTAAACTCCTTTTCTATGGGAAGAACATTTATGTGACGGTACCATAGGAATAAGAGGTTGCTAACTCTGTGCCAGCAGCAGCGGTAATACAGAGACCTCAAGCGTTATCCGGATTTATTGGGCGTAAAGGGCTCGTAGGAGGGTTTGCGCGTCCCATGTTAAATCTCACCGCTCAACGGTGAGCAAGCATGGGATACGGCATACCTGGAGGATGTCAGAGGCAAGCGGAACGCACGGTGTAGGGGTGAAATCCGTTGATATCGTGCGGAACACCAGAGGCGAAGGCGGCTTGCTGGGGCATTCCTGACTCTGAGGAGCGAAAGCGTGGGGAGCAAAAAGGATTAGATACCCTTGTAGTCCACGCCCTAAACGATGTCTACTAGTTATTGGGAGTATCGACCCTCTCAGTGACGAAGCTAACGCGTTAAGTAGACCGCCTGGGAAGTACGGTCGCAAGACTAAAACTCAAAGGAATAGACGGGGACTCGCACAAGCGGTGGAGCATGTGGTTTAATTCGATGGTAAACGAAGCACCTCACCAGGGCTAGAAACCTAGTCGACGATATGCCGAAAGGCGTATCTTCTCGGTTTTCAATCGGGACGGCTGGGCAGGTGCTGCACGGTTGTCGTCAGCTCGTGGCTTGAGTTGTTCCCTTAAGTGGGTTAACGAGCGCAACCTCTATCCTGTGTTACACGTAGTCACAGGAGACTGCCCCCGCCCCTGCGCGGAAGCGCAGGACATTTCGAAATTTCGATATATCGATATGTCCTGTTCGCTTGCGAACAGAGGCGGGGGAGGAAGGTGGAGACGACGTCAAATCAGCGTGGCCCTTGATGTCCTGGGCGACACACATGCTACAATGGCTTATACAATGGGCAGCCAAGCCGAGAGGCGGAGCCAATCCCATCAAAAAAAGCCTCAGTTCGGATTGAAGTCTGCAACTCGACTTCATGAAGTTGGAATCGCTAGTAATCGCGGATCAGCAGGCCGCGGTGAATACGTTATCGAGTCTTGTACTCACCGCCCGTCATACCAAGGGAGCCGGTAATAGGTGAAGCCTCTTTTTGGGGGTCAGCCTAGGATCGGTGACACGGGTAAAGTCGTAACAAGGCACGTGTAGCGGAAGCTGTGCGTGAAACAATTACTAAGAGAAATTGATCGATCCCCTTCGGGGGCATAGGAGTTAGCCGATGATCCTTAAGTCTCGGCTGGGACAACTAAAAAAGTTTTCAAGCCAGTTATACACACGACCCACTACTCACCACTCACTTCTTGTGGTATGCTTAAAAACACCTATGGAAGATACAAAAAAGAAAATTCTCCTCATTGAAGATGACCCGTTCCTTTCGTCGCTTTTAAAGAACAGATTTTCAAAGGAAGGGCTTGAGGTTATGTACGCAAAGGACGGACAGGAAGCCGTGACTATCCTTAAAGACGCGAGTCCCGATGTCATTCTGCTTGATCTCATACTTCCGAAAAAATCAGGCTTTGAGGTCATGGAGGCTATCCGGCAGGATCCGCAGCTGCGGGACGCGCCTATTATTATCATATCGAACCTCGGCCAGCCGGAAGATATGCAAAAAGGCCAGGAACTTGGCGCGGTAGAGTATTTTGTAAAAGCAAAAACATCCATCGACGATCTGGTGAAAAACGTACTGGAGTTTCTTACAAAACGTCAATAGTTATACACATCATTTTTAAAAAGTGTGCTATACTAAACATATAAAAAATAACCATATGAAAAAGACAGGGTTTACACTCGTTGAGCTGCTGATTGTTATCGGCATCTTGGCAATATTAACCGCAGCGGTCGTCGTCATTCTGAATCCGGCAGAGCTTCTGCGCCAAGCGCGCGATAGCCAAAGATTCTCGGATCTTGACTCGGTCAAGAATGCCATATCATTGTATCTGGTTGACGTAACCGATCCGTCGGTTGGAAGTAGTTGCTATATGTATACCGGAGCAACAACCACAACCACAAACTGTGGGGGATTATTCACGGCATCCTATTCAGCGACAGGAAGCACGACTCGCGTAACGGACGGTACCGGATGGATACCGGTGAATTTTGACGCGATATCAGGTGGTTCTCCACTCAGCGTACTTCCTATTGATCCAAGCCATGGTACAACATACTTTTATGCGTATGCAGGAGGAAGCACCGCTCTTACATTTGAGATAAACGCGTTTCTTGAAAGCACGAAATATATAAACGGAGGGGGCAGCGACAAGGAAAGCACTGACGGAGGAGATGAAGCTCAGGCATACGAAGCCGGGACCGATCTAACCCTCTAAGCGTATGTCATGTTTCATGATTGGATACTGATTTTTTCGATCGTATTGTTTGCGACAAACTTCGCATCACAGAGGTTCAACTTTCCCAGACGAAGATTGGACCTCTTTTGGTTGAACGCCATATTTGTTTTCCTCTTTCTTTCCGTCCTCACGTATCTGCAGTATAGCGGCTGGGCGAATTCGCCGCTTACCGCATATCTGCTTCCGCCCAAAACATCGGTCTCATATTTCATACAATACGTGTTTTTCCGAATATGGAGTTCACACATTATGTCGTTCGGGTTCGCGCTTCTTGCTGTATATGGGCTGAGAATATACAACAAGAAGAAAGAGGGAGCGCTTTTGCGCGAACATGAAGAATGGATCGCGGGGAGCGCGATACTTCTCTCGGGTTTTCCGGGGGTGGTGCTATTCGTGCCTGTGTTTTTTATGCTTTTCCTGCTGACCACAGCCGTGCAAACTCTCCGAAAGGGAAAAGAATATCGCGTATCGCCGTATTATATGTGGTTTCCCACCGCTCTGTGTGTTATACTGACAGTATATCTATTTTTTAGCCAAAGTAGTTGGTGGCTGTTATTGCGTCCATGATACAAATTTCTCACGACAAACTAAAAGACTGGCTTAAAGAACAAGGACTCATTACCGATGAGCAATTCCGGGAGATTTCCGATGAGGCAGGACGCATGAACCAGGACGTGCTGGAACTCCTCATTTCCAAAGGATTTGTCGCGGCGGATTTTTTATATAACTTCATTGCGCGGTATTTCGGAGTGGAGCGGGCGTCGCTCCGTTCACGCGGCATCGATCAGTCGGTGCTTTTGCTTGTGGACGAGAAGCTCGCGCAGGAAAAGAAAGCGGTGGCATTCGCCAAAGAGCAGGACGGCACGATCGACATAGCGATGGAAGATCCCAGCGATCTGCAGACGATCGAGTTTCTTGAAAAAAAACTCAACGCAAAACTCCGCATTTTTTTGGCATCCAGCGAGGATCTTGCATCAGGATTTTCGCTCTACAGCCATGCGCAAACGGAAGATTTTAAAAAAGTACTCGAAACAAGCATTCAAAAATCACTTCGGTACCATGCCGATAAAGCCGAGGACGCCGCAAAGGAAGTCTCGATCGTTGATCTGGTGAATAACCTTCTTTCGTACGCGACGTATTTGGGCGCATCTGATGTGCATATTGAGGCAATGGAGCAGTCGGTGCTTGTACGATTCCGTATTGATGGTATTTTACACGAGATTATTACCATCCCGCGCCAGATCCACGCACCGGTCGTGGCGCGCGTAAAACTGCTCGGAGCGCTGAAGGTGGACGAACATCAAAAACCGCAAGACGGCAGATTCCGCTATCAAGTGGGCGGATCGGTTATAGATGTGCGTATCTCGATTATTCCGACGCTCTACGGAGAAAAGATCGTTATGCGTCTTCTTTCCGCCGCTCAGCGGCCGCTTTCGCTTGCCGAACTGGGATTTTCCGAGAATATGGCGGATCTTGTAGAAGAAAATATCAAAAAAACCTACGGCATGGTGCTCGTGACAGGGCCGACCGGATCCGGCAAGACGACAACGCTCTATTCCATTCTCAATCTTCTCAACCGGCCAGAGGTAAATATCGTCACGATCGAAGACCCGATCGAATATAACATCAGGTACATCAACCAGATCCAAGTAAATCCGCTTGCGGGCATTACCTTTGCATCGGGGCTGCGTTCTATACTTCGTCAGGATCCAAACATCATCATGGTCGGTGAAATCCGCGACAACGAAACGGCTGATATTGCGGTACAGTCGGCACTCACGGGGCATATCGTGCTTTCGTCTCTGCATACCAACGATGCTCCTTCAACAGTCGCGCGCATGCTTGATATGGATATCCCGCCATTTTTGGCCGCAGCGGTGTTGAACGTAGCAGTCGCCCAGCGTCTGGTGCGAAAAATCTGCATTGATTGCATCGAATCGTATGAGCTATCCGAGGAATTCAAAAAGGAGCTAAAAAACCAGTTTGAAGAGCTAAAATTGCCAAATGCGGAACTTCCCAAAAGCCTGTACCGCGGTAAAGGATGCAAGGCATGCCACGGCATCGGCTACCGGGGCCGGTTGGGCATATTTGAAATTATGGAGATTAACGATGATATGCGCAGAACTATTGCATCACCGGATTTCACCATGGACCACGTATATGAAATCGCAAAAAAGAATGGGATGAAAACGATGTTTGAAGACGGATTGCAGAAGGCGGCGGTCGGCGTGACGACGATTGAGGAAGTGCTCCGAGTAATACGCGAATAAACATATGAATCCCGTTAGAAATCATCGGCAGAAAATTTTATTAAAAATTTTCTGCTCAAGCTAAACAAGAAATGAAAATAAAACGTGATTTTGCTACACTATATACATTACTAGTAAGTGACAGATTTCTAACGGGATGAAATTTCGATACAAAGCCCTAGATGCATCGCAAAAAATAGTTGAAGGTATACTCCAGGCGACAAACTCCACAGACGCGCTTGTTAAAATCAGCGCGCAAAAACTGCGTCCCGTATCTCTGCAGGAAATACGCAACACTTCGCTGGATTTCTCGAAGCTATTCCAAGGAAAAGTCACGCTGCAGGACAAGATTTTCATAACAAAGTATCTATCGCTTATGATGAAAGTCGGCACCGATCTCTTCAAGGCGATAAACATCCTGGTGGATGACTTTGAAAAGCGTGCCGTCAAAGATCTTCTCATGGAAGTGCGGGCAAACCTGGAAAAGGGGAAGCCGTTTTATTCAACGTTTGCGAAGTATCCCAAGTCATTCTCACCGGTATTTGTAAATCTGATCAAGGCGGGAGAGGTATCGGGAAAACTGGAAACGGTGTTTGATGAAGTGAGCGTATCGCTCGAAAAAGACAAAGACCTCCGCTCAAAGATAAAATCAGCCCTTACGTATCCAGTTATTCTTTTTATTGCGTCCATCATTATCCTCATACTGCTGGTGAGCTATTCGCTCCCGAAAATCGCAGGCGTATTCACAACCGGCGGATTCGAACCGCCCGGATTTTCGAAGATCGTGTTTACGGTCGGGCTTTTTATAGGCGATCACCTCGCGTTGCTTTTGACGCTCTTTTTCGGGATTACCATCGGATCGCTTATCTTTTTCATCAAAACCATGGTGGGCAGAAAGCTGATATACGACATCGCGCTCCACATACCCGTTATAAAAAAAGTCATACGAAATATAGCGGTTCAGCGTTTTGCGGCGACATTTTCATCTCTTTTGTCGTCGGGCCTTCCTATTATAGAATCGCTTGAGGTGACCGCGGACTCGGTTGGTATGCCGGACTTGCGGAACTCCATACGAAGGATAGCGCAGGAAGGCATCGCGAAAGGGCTCACCGTAGGGGAAGCATTTCGGCGGGAGACAGTATTTCCCAAAATAGTGGCAAACCTCATCGCGATATCGGAAAAATCGGGGCATCTGGAAAGCATCTTGAGTACGCTTGCCGATTTTTATGCGAAAGAAGTCGAAATGTCGGTCAAAACACTGGTCACCTTTATCGAACCGATTATGCTTCTTCTGATAGGAGTAGTGATCGGAACGATCGCGCTCGCGGTCATTGTGCCGGTGTACCAACTTACGAGTGCGTTCTAAACCGTATACCGAAGACCGTATATCGTATTCCGTATGGAACAAAGCAAAAAGATTAAAAACTTCACAGATTTACGCGCATGGAAAGAAGCTCACAAGCTTGTTCTTTTAGTATATGAAATCACAAAGAAACTTCCAAAAGAAGAACTATTTGGGTTAACAAGCCAAATGAGAAGAGCAGCAATATCAATAACTTCAAACATAGCAGAAGGTTTTTCACGCGGGAGCGCAAAAGATAAGAATCAGTTTTATACAATCGCTACAGGTTCTCTAACAGAACTACAAAGTCAATTTTTTATTGCACAAGACATAGGATACCTATTAGAGAATGATTTTAATTCTCTTTATCGGCAGAGCATTGAGGCAAAAAAGGTCTTAAGCGGGCTAAAAAGAATTTACCATGAATAGCGGTACACAATTTGCACGCGGTATACGGTATACGGTATACGGTATACGATCCTTTACTGTTGTTGAGCTAGTCATCGTAATTGCGCTTGTCGCGATTCTGGTGGCGGTTGCGACGGTGAATATTTTAAATTTTCGCACGGAACAGGCATTAAAGCAGGACGCGCAGATGGTCGCTGGGGCGCTCCATTTTGCGCAGAGCAAGGCGCAGCTTGGGGACGGTGGCGTCGATTGGGGCATACGTTTGAGCGGCGAGGCGAACGGAGGATACCTTGAAATATTCCAAGGATCTTCATACAGCACTTCAACCGTTGCCGAACTCAAAAACTTGAGCAGCGCGAGTAAGTTTTTAAATCCCGTCGCGGGGAATATAAAAACGATATTATTTACGGCGCTTACCGGCTTGCCTTCGACTGCCCACACCATCGTACTGGGGAAGGATGGTTCAGCCGATTCGGTATATATGGTAACAGTCAGTTCGCTGGGGAAAATAGAAATATATAAAGAAACGGGATTGGTGGGAATGTGGGAATTTGATGAGGGATCGGGAACGAATGCATACGATGCGAGTGGGAATGGAAATACAGGTACGCTGACCAACTTTGATTTCAGTGGCAGCTCCGATTGGGTGTCGTTGGGGAAAAGTGGTGGAGCATTGAGTTTTGATGGGAGCAATGATTATATATTTATTGGAAATCCTAGCCAATATCAGTTTATTCATTCAAGTAGCTTCACACTCACAGCTTGGATATACGCCGACAGTGTATCGTCGGGGTTTAAACATATCGCAGGAAAATCTTATTTAGACTATCGTTTTGCCCAGAACAACACGGCCTTTTCATTTAGACTTGATTCGAACAACATGATATTAGAAGCGCCTTCGTCAATAGAAACGGGGAATTGGGTTTATGTTGCGGGGGTGTATAATGGCGACACAAAAAAAACTCAAATATTTGTAGATGGATTGGAATCAGCAAGTAGCACGAATGAAACTATTGATTGGACAACCACCTCAAACGATTTCCAAATCGGCAATAGCCCTGGAGAATCATATTACTTTGATGGTTATATAGACGATGTTCGTATTTACAACCGCGCGTTGTCGGCGGAGGAAATTAAGAGAATCTATGAAAGCTACTAATCAGTATACCGAATATCGTATACCGAATATCGTATTAAAAATACGAGCTTTCTTTCGCGGTCTACGATCTGCAAAGGGGCAGCTCCTCCTGGAGGTCCTCATATCAATCACCGTGGGGGGTTTGTTTTTAATCGGCGCGACGTTGGCAATCGTATCGCTCCTGCGCTACAACTTCGAGTCACGCATCGCCCAAGTGACGGCATTTCACGCGGCGGACATTATGAATAAGCTGGAACAGCTTGCGGCAAGCAACTGGCAGGGAATCTGGTCGCTGCCGGCGGGTGACTATTATGTTATTAATGGAACCACCACATCGTACTACATTGGAGGGCAAGAGAGTATTCTTGTTGACGATGTCTCGTATGGGCTGGTGGGACATTGGAAGTTGGATGAAACGGCGACCATAACCGCGTACGACAGCTCCGGGAATATGCTGACGGGAACGAGCACAGGAGATCCGATAAAAGCAACTTCGTCATGCATGATGGGGTTGTGTGTTGATTTTGATGGCGATAGCTATATAACCATTGGAAATCAGCCCGAAGTGCAGATAACAGGTGCCGTGACAGTCTCCGTCTGGTTTTATCAGCGTTCAGGATGTAATGGAGAAGACAACAACCCGCGTATAGTGGCAAAAGGGGGCAACTTCGCTGGAGGAGAAGAACAGTTCGATATGATGATTGAATGTTCTTGGCCAGAAAAAGTTACGTACGGAGGTCTTGGATTTTATGCAGCGGGCCCGGGACAAGATTTAGATGTCGGCACGACAGGCACAAATCCTCCGCCGTTGAATACATGGACCCACGCAGTTGGCGTGTATGAACCATCTCAATTCGTCCGTTTATATGTGAATGGCGTGCTTGAGGATGAAGATACGACCGATATACCGGCGGTTCTGCATGCCTCTGAATACCCGCTTGATATAGGCGGAAAATCGTATGATGCGCCGTGGTCTTTGTTTGACGGCCTTATAGACGACGTACGCGTGTATGCTCGCGCCCTCTCCAGCTATGAAGTGGAACAACTCTATGAAAGCAGGGTGAATACGAGATATTTTACGATCGGCAACGTGTATCGTGATGGGAATGGAGACATCACGGAAGAGCCAAGCGGCAATACGCTTGACCCATCAACAATGTCACTCACCGTCATGGCTACGACAACAGAAAACAAAATCTTTGCTTACAAAGAGTATGTAACAAGAAGCGGCACCAGAACCTTTTCGCAATTGGACTGGGACAGCGGGTACGGCATGGATGGGCCGGCAACGTCATCGCCGACCGGGTTTGCGACATCGTCCAATATCACGACTGCCCTCGCTGGAGCGTCGCTGGAGCTTGCGACCACCACCGCATCCGGCTGGCTTGAATCAACTACATATGATACGCAGGCGGCAAGCGGCGGTGCGCTACACAGCGTGCTCTGGCAAGGGACTCTGCCCGCGGGCACGGTGGTCAAATTCCAGATCGCGGCATCCAATACCAGCTCGGGACCGTGGAGCTATATCGGATCGGACGGCACAAGCGGAACATACTTCACGCCATCAACCGCGGACGAACAAGCAGAAATATGGAATGTGAATAACTATCGCTATTTTAGATATAAAGTATTTTTGGAGCCGAACGGTACAAGCACGCCAACCGTTGACGATGTGCACATCAACTGGACACCATGAAACTGTATACCGCGAACCATATACCGAATATCGTATCAAAGATACGGGGTTTTCTGTGCGGTATACGGTATACGAAATACGGAATACGAAACCGCGGCGCGGTGTCGTTGATGACCATTCTTATACTCGCCTTTATTCTGGTTGAAATAACGGCGGTTGGGCTCATAACGGCATTTTTGTCAGGGGAACAGGGGCTTGGGCTGAAGGCATCCCATGTAGCGACATACGCCGCCCGGTCGGGCATACAGGATGTCCTGCTGCGCATATCACGCGATAAAACATTTGTTCCAGACCCGAATCCATATACGATTTCGGTAGCGGAAGGATCTGTATCGGTACAAATAACTCGCACATTGCCCGACGCAACCCATGTGCTCTATACCATCGCCTCAACCGGATCGGCAGGTCCGAAACGCGTAAAAATCACCGGCACGGTGCTTATCGACGATGAGAACGGATCCATTTCAAATATAGGCGTGGTAGAAAGCGGTATTTAGCCGTATATCGAATACCGTATAGCGTATATCGCGGTATTCGGTATTCGGTCTACGGTATACGTCGGTTATCTGCTATACTTAGAATTATGCGAGAAGCAAAGCCAAAAGGAAAGAAACGTGCTAGGTGGCTAAATATTCTTCAGCCCCAGCTCCATATCGGGGGGATTGATATAAGCGACCAATCGCTCGCGTTTCTTCGGATTGATCAAAAAAATGGATCATGGGAACGCGCATCAGTGCGTTTGGAAGAGGCGGTTGTGGAGAATGGAAAGATTCTCCAGCGAGAAAAATTTATAAAAAGCATTCAGGAACTTCGCCAAAAAATCACTCACAAGAAGAAAGAAACCATCCCGGTTGTAGTTTCAATTTCGGATGAGAATGTGTATACGCAGCGTTTTTCGCTCCCGCCGCTCAAACGAGCGGAGTTTGATGAAGCCGTGAAGCTCAACCTGCAGACCATATCGCCCTCGGATTCGAGCACAATGTATTACGATTGGGAGCGTATCGGCCAGGAAGAGGAAAGCGGAGAAGCCGAAATACTTGCCTCATTCATCGAAAAAAAAGTTATTGACGAACTTGTAAAAGTATTCGCGGATGAACGCTTTTTCATAACGGCAGTTGAACAAAAAGCGGCATCGACCGTGCGTACCATCAGGCATCTTGAAAAGACATTCGACTCCGCGAAGTCGTATCTGCTTGTCATGGACGCGGCGGATGGCATAAGTTTTGTTATAGTACGGAAAGGAATGGCGTATTTTGGAAGATTTTCCGATTGGAACAGCGTGGAAGGTGATCTGAGGAATTTTATCGTACGGGAATACCACCAAATAAGCAATTTTTTTACAAACAAATTCCACGAGCAATTCGAATGTGCGTACATGGCGCTTCAGAACTCTTCCGAGGAAATTGCAAAGATCGTGCAAGAGAACTTTACGGTGCCGGTACGGCAGGTCCGTCTGCCTGCCGGACAGGCAGGCGCATGGCTCGTGGCATTGGGAGCCGCTCTGCGCGGCGTCGCTCCGCGTTCACAGGATACACAGATCAGCCTCGCGCCTGAAGGAACCGAATTACTCTATCAGCAAATGCTTACGTCGTCGTTTTTGTCGCTATGGACGGGGATATTTTCGGGGGCGGCGGTTATTATACTCGCCGCATTTTTGGGGGTGTTCGTATTTCTCAATACGCATGTGCAGAATACGGCCGAGACGGTAATTTCGTCCTTCAACGACCCTCAGATCCTTGCGCAATATGAATTTTACACGAAAGAAGCAGGCATATTTAACGCAAGCATTACAAAAGCGCTTGAAATTAAAAATCAGCAGGTGAAGTGGGGGACATTTATGCGTGATATATTCGACCGCACGGGGTCAAGCGTGGTCATAAGCCGCATATATATGCAGGCGCGGAATATGCCAGTGACGGTAACGGGGACTGCGGCAACGGAAAGTGAAGTAAGCGCGTTTCGGGATCGGCTCGCGCAACTGCCGTATGTTACGGAGATCGACCTGCCGCTTTCCAGCTTCCAGCGGGTGGACGCAACACACATATCGTTCCGGCTCATGTTCAAGTTTAAAAATCTTGATTTTTAAACATATAATGCGAATGATACGAATGTGGAATTCGAATGCCGCGAATATTTGAAGCATTTGTATAGATTTGTAGATTAGGATTATATTTTTTATGAATGATTTTAAACAAATCGAACAAAAATGGAAAAGCGTATGGGAAGAAGAAAAACTGGGTATCGCGGAGGACTTTTTCAAAGAGAAATTCTACTGCCTTGTGGAGTTTCCATACCCCTCGGGCGCCGGTTTACACGTAGGCCATACGCGCTCATATACCGCGCTTGATATCGTAGCGCGCAAAAAGCGTATGGAAGGCAAAAACGTCCTGTATCCGATAGGGTGGGACGCGTTTGGTCTGCCTGCTGAAAACTATGCTATTAAAACAGGAACACACCCCCAACAAACAACCGAAGAGAACATCCGGATATTCCGAAGGCAGCTGAAAGACCTCGGACTCTCATTCGATTGGTCCCGTGAAGTGAACACAACCGATCCCGCGTACTACAAATGGACGCAATGGATATTTCTACGGATGTTCGAGCGCGGACTTGCGTACAAGAAAAAAATGTTCGTGAACTGGTGCACGAACTGCAATGTGGGGCTTGCGAACGAGGAGGTGGTGCAAGGAGTATGCGAGCGGTGCGGCGGCGTAGTGATTCAAAAAGAGCGAGAACAGTGGATGCTCAAAATAACCGCCTACGCCCAGCGGCTCTTAGATGATTTGGAAACGGTTGAATACCCGGCGCGTGTTAAAAAGCAACAGCAGGATTGGATCGGCCGCTCCGAAGGAGCACGGCTGAAGTTTAAAGTTCAATCCGCCAGCTGGCGGACAAAGTTATCAAGTGAGATCGAAGTATTCACAACACGGCCAGATACGCTGTATGGAGCAACATTTATGGTGCTTGCGCCCGAGCACCCGCTTGTGAGCGAAATAGTTACAGACGAACAGAAAGATGCGGTTAAAAAATATCAAAAAGAGGCATCGCAGAAGTCGGAACTGGACAGAATGCAGTCAAAAGAAAAAACAGGCGCGTGGACAGGCGCGTATGCAATGAATCCTGCCACGCAACAACAAATTCCGATATGGATAGCCGATTATATAATGATGACCTACGGCACAGGTGCAATCATGGCGGTACCCGCCCGAGATGAACGCGATAAAGAATTTGCCGAAACGCACAAACTGGAAATCCGCGAATTTGAGAAAGAATTTACGGGCGGAGAAAAGGAAGTGCAGTTCAAGCTTCGCGATTGGGTTTTTTCTCGGCAACGATACTGGGGAGAGCCGATCCCGCTCGTGCATTGTGAAAAGGACGGATGGGTTGCGGTGCCGGATGAGCAGTTGCCCGTCAAACTCCCCGATGTGGAAAAATATACAACCACAGAAACCGGAGACTCGCCTTTGGCGGATATCTCGGAGTGGGTCAATACGACGTGCCCAAAATGTGGAGGCCACGCAAAACGGGAAACAGATACCATGCCGCAATGGGCGGGATCATCGTGGTATTATCTGCGCTACACCGATCCGCATAACGACCGTACGCTTGCGGACAAGAAAAATCTAGAATACTGGACCCCAGTTGACTGGTACAACGGAGGCATGGAGCACACAACATTACACCTGCTGTACTCGCGCTTTTGGCATAAATTTCTCTACGACATAGGTATCGTGTCGACCATTGAACCGTATAAAAAGCGAACGTCACACGGTCTTATACTTGGGCCTGACGGGGAAAAAATGTCTAAGTCACGCGGCAATGTGGTAAATCCCGACGATATGGTGGAGGAGTTTGGCGCGGACGCATATCGTGTGTATCAGATGTTTATGGGTCCGTTTGAAGAAGCGATTCCATGGGCGGAGCAGGGGATATTAGGTGCCGAACGCTTTCTGAAACGCGTGTGGAAATACGCGGATAACATAATGCGAATGCCGCAAATACATAATGCGAATGCCGCGAATGAAAATTCGTCATTCCCGCGGAGGCGGGAATCCATTCTTCCCATCCTCCACAAAACCATCCGCAAAGTCACCGACGATATCGAATCTCTTAAATTTAACACCGCCGTGTCCGCGCTTATGATTCTTTTTAACGAAATCGAGCGCACCGAGGTTCAACCTCGGTCTGGGGAGGTTGAACCTCAGGTGGGCCCTATTTTCGAAACCTTCCTCAAGCTTCTCGCCTCATTCGCTCCATTTATGACTGAGGAAATCTGGCGTGAAAAACTCGGGCATAAGACGTCTATTCATAAAGAACCATGGCCTGTCGCGGATGAGAAATATTTGAAAGACGAAACGGTTACGATTGCGGTGCAGATAAACGGTAGGACACGGGAGATAATTACGATGCCCGCGAGCGTGTCAGAAAAAGAGGTTTCTAAAGCGGCGCAAAAAGACGGGAAAATATCAAAACATCTGAGCGGTAAAGAAATCAAAAAAACAATATTCGTACAGGATAAAATCATTAATTTCATTGTGTGAACACAATGAAAAATTATAAATTTTCAATTATAAATTATAAATCAATTCTAAAATTGATTTAAAATTCTCGCCTCGCCGAAGCCTCCGGCGTAGCGCGGGTAAAATTTATAATTTAAAATTTCAAATCAGGTTTTTTCCACAAGAGTGGTTTTGAGCTGAAGACGTTTTGTGCCACGAAGCACGGTCAATACTATCTTCTGCCCTCCTTTTGCGTCCTCCAAAAACTCTTCAAGCGTAAAATTCTCTCCGAGTTTTTTGCCGTTGATTTCGGCAATGATGTCGCGTTCCCGAAGGCCTGCTTTCTGGGCGGGGCTATCCGCAAGCACCGCACCACTGTGTTTGGCGGGACTCATAACCCATATGCCGTAATTGATGGGCAGATGGAATGCCCGCTGTATGCGTTCATTCACACAAATATGCCGAACGCCCAAATATGCGCGCTGTATCTTGCCGTATTTTAATATATCCGAAAGGTTTCCTTTTATTACGTGGATAGGAATGGCAAATGCGATATTTTCAGCGTGCGGCACGGCGGCGGAATTTATTCCAATTACTTTACCGCTTGAATCTATTAAAGGACCGCCGGAGTTGCCCGGGTTTATTGCCGCGTCGGTCTGAATAAGCCCATGCAATTCTTCTTTTATTTCTTCATTCATCGCTTCAATGGAACGGGTAAGGCCGGATATGATGCCCGCCGATACGGTGTTTTTGAAATACCCAAGCACATTTCCAATCGCGTATACCGACTGACCAAGCATAAGTTTGGACGAATCACCAAGAGCGAGATACGGAAGCTTTCCTGAATCGTTGATCTTTAAAAAAGCCACGTCGTGCACTTCGTCAGTGCCGATAACCTTCGCATCGAACGCCCTGCCGTCGCTTGTAGCAGCGGTATACGCGCCCGCGTCACGTGGCATCACGTGGGTATTCGTGACAATAATGCCTGAAAGATGCACTAAAAAACCGGATCCACCCCCTTCGGTAACGTCTATGGCCTTTTGGCTTAGCCGATCCAAAAACGAAGGCTTCATGGAAGCACGCCCATACCCGTTTTTTTGGGGACTGCCGGCAACAGAAATAGACACAACCGCTTTAGCGGCTTTCTGAATGAGCTGCGTCCGTTTCTTTTCGTCTGGACTCATAATGAGTCCAGTATAACACGAATCCACGAATATATGCGAATGCCGCGAACACAAAAGTTCATACTGAGCTTGTCGAAGTGTGGACCCATGGAGAATCGAACTCCAACTATCTGACTGCCAGCCAGATGTTCTACCGTTAAACTATGGGCCCTTTTCTTTTAGCAAGAAAAATCATACAATACCTTTGCTCTGAGAGCAATCGTCCCCGTAGTTCAATGGATAGAATAGGAGACTCCTAAGCTCTTGATGGAGGTTCGATTCCTCCCGGGGACACATGGAAAAATTGTCAAAAAAAGAGAATAAGGAAAACGTTGAATTGTCCGAAGATTCGGAGCATATTATTATTGGGGTTGGAGATAAAAAACGATTTATTCCGAAGCAGGAAAAAATCAATGTAAATGGCAGGTGGGTGAATACCGAGGTGCTCGTTACGGCAATGACGATATTTTATGAAGACGATCCTGCCGAAGCGCTGGAGAAATATGAAAAAATGAAAGAAGGAAAATAGGAGGGTTGGCAGAGTGGTCTAACGCGCCACACTCTGCGCCCTAGGCGCACCCGCCTCGGGCGGGGAAATGCAATTATGTATTACGTCTACATTTTATATAGCTGGAAGTTAAAAAAGTTTTATGTAGGATTCTCTAAAGATTTGCAAAATAGAGTAAGAAAACACAATAATGGAGAAGTCCCGTTTACTTCTAGGGGCGTTCCGTGGAAGCTTGTGTATTATGAGACATTTATTAATAAGCAAGATGCTGTGAGTGAAGAGAAATTCCTAAAAACGGGCAAAGGCAGGGAAAGAAGAAATTATCTACCGCGATCTTTTATTGAAGATAATTAAGAATTGGTTATACACAGAGCGGAGATGTGACAGAGTGGTCGAATGTGCCATACTCGAAATATGGTGTACCGGAAACGGTACCGGAG
>Ga0155045_114_pt1 | contig 74205 bp, 98 predicted proteins | sample RifCSPhighO2_01_FD_106013 | JGI IMG/M metagenome (GOLD analysis project Ga0155045, IMG submission 106013) | Candidatus Wolfebacteria bacterium RIFCSPHIGHO2_01_FULL_48_22
GCGGGAAACAAATACGTATCTATGTCGGTTATCAAAAACACCGAAATTATGCAACAATTATCAATACCGATCGTGTCCAAAATGTGCGTGTCCTAACCAGGATTTGACACTTCTCCGAGTAGGGTTGTTTGAATCTGGGTATAGAAAAGCCCCACAATATGGGGCTCTAGTAAACGTTTATATAAGTACTTTTGAGGATGTCACGAGGGATAGATTATGGAAATGCTGTGTTAAGAAATTGTTCCTGTATTTTTGTATGTCCCATTCTTTGATGATATGAATTTCTTCAATATCATTCCCCTTGGTCATTTTATCCGCCTCGTTCTTGCTTATCTCAAGAGTGAAGAAATTATCCGAGTATTTTCCTCGATTTCTTTTTATAAGCTCTTTTACTCGGTGGAACGCTATTTCCAGACCTATTTCCTCTTTTATTTCTCGGATGGCTGTATCTTCCGGAAATAAATCAACGCCGCTTTTTTCACGTCCTCCGACACATTTTATCCTTTTTGGATCTGGTTTATCGCTGTCGGTCACAAATACGAAGTTTCTTTCCTCAGCGCTATAAAACCAGATGTACGTAAATGAACTCCATCTGGATATTTGCATTAAAAAACTCCTCTCTTAAATTTTTATGTACAATATTTTAATGAAATTACTATAGCATTATAGTTTTAATAAGTCAATATGTTTGCTACAATCGTGCGCGCGGCCGGGGCAAATCTTCCTCCCGTACTCGATGGCAAGATACGTAAAACCAAACCATTCTTTTTTGGGGATGATTTGCATCAGATCTCGCTCAATACGGACGGGATCGGAAAAATCGGTCAGGTCGAATTTTTGCGCGAAGCGCTTCACGTGTGTGTCCACCGCTATTCCCTCCACGATACCATACGCGTTTCCCAAGACCACGTTGGCGGTCTTGCGTGCAACACCCGGGAGCGTGAGCATATCGAGCATGGTGTTTGGAACTTTATTTTTGTACTCGGTGTGTATGCGAGCGGCCGTGGCAAGGATGTTTTTTGCTTTCGCGCGGTAAAACCCGGTTTGCTTAATGTCTTGTTCGAACTCCTTTCGGCGAGCTTTGAGATATGAGTCGAAAGTCGGGTATTTTTTAAAAAGTAGAGCTGTTACTTCGTTAACTTTTTTGTCCGTGCACTGCGCTGAAAGCATGACTGCGACCAAAAGCTCCCACTTAGTGGAATAATTTAGGGAAATCGCGACGCGCGGAAAAAGCGCTTTAAGGTGCTTAATAAGAAGCGAGATCCGCCGTTTCCGTTCCCGCAATATCCGTGGGGTCATCCAATGAGTGTATCATAGCCGCGTCTATCTCCAGAAACGTATTATGCGGCTGCTCGTCCCACGTTTTTATGCCCACACCCCCTTAAATGTTACTCAACCGTGAGTGTGCCCACCATACCCATCGCGCGGTGGTTCCCTATCGAGCAGTAGTACTCAAATTTGTCGTTTTGATCGGCGACAAATTCGATGGTCTGGGATTCTCCACCTTGAATTATTTCCGTGCGTACATTAAACGCGTCCAGTACGAAATCATGCGTGCCTTGGACGTTGTTGAATACGATGCGTACCGTATCCCCTTGCTGTACTCGGATTTCATTGGGGACGAATTTGAACGGGCTTCCTTCAACGGTGAACTCTCGCACAGTCGATTCGGATGGTGAGATTGTGACAGACTGCTGTTGCGGCTGTAGAAAAAGCCATACAGCCGCGGCAATAATCACAACAATGAGGACTGTAATGAGCGTTTTCATAAAGTGTTAGACGTCATCCGAATGTAAATGTATACACACGTATGGCACCTTTTGTAATTACTAATCGTATGGTATGTGTCCCGGGCGAGGGGTTCTGGTATATAGTATACAATTTTGAGTCGGATACATGCAATGTTTTAATGAATGTGCCATCTATATGTACATTGATCTCCGCGTCCCCCTCTGCAACCATATGCATATCTTTCCCCTGCGTGACGAATAGGATTTCCGCTTCGCCGTCGTTTTGCGCGTATTCCTCTTCTATAGCCCAGCTTCCTTTCAGTTCTACCATATCTTTGTATGCCGCATTTCTCAGCGATCCGAAATAAATCTCGGGGCTTCGGGGGTATCCGGGGCCTGCTGATTCTGGTGGTGCAATGCCCTCCATTTCAGTATTGAGCACTTCCACAATCCTTCGTTCTGTTTCTTCGTATGCTCCTTCGCCCACATGATCGTATACAATGTTGCCGTTAAGATTGATAAGGAATTTATGTGGCCAGTAGCGGTTTTGGTATGCCTGCCAGGTCGCGTAGTCATTGTCCAGCACGAGCGGGAATGTGATGCCGAATTCCCCCGCCGCTTTGCGCACATTGTCGATATTTTTTTCGAAAGCGAATTCTGGCGTATGGATGCCGACGATCTCAAGTCCATCATCTTTGTACTTCTCGTACCACTCGTTCATATGTGGGAACGTGCGCTGGCAGTTGATGCAGGAGTACGTCATGAAGTCCAGCAAAATGACCTTTTTACCGATGAGATCCGCAAGCTTAAACGGCTCGCTATTCACGAACCCTGAGGGGTTTACGATTTCTATGTATTGTGGATATTTTTTTGTCATAGTTTGTGTTGGTATAGTTTCTGGAGAGAGGGTTAAGGTCTGACCTTGGTCCGGGAAGGTCAGACCTTGGTCTGAACCCTCTCGCTTCGAACCTTCATCTAAGCTTCCCCCTTGGTTTGAGCCCTCCAAAATCTCCGTTATGTTCTGTTCTATCTTTGTGACGTCCAAAAACCCCGCGTCCAGTATGGCTGTCTGCACTTTTTTGTCCGCGCCGGATCCCACGAATACGGCGACGAGCAGAAATATGATGCCGAGCACCTTTTTAAACCAGCCCGAAGGATTTGCCGCCCAGTTGAGCTTTGCGACGAGCTTCTGTCCCGCCACGGCGATTGCAAGCAGGATAAGCGAAAGTCCCAGCACGTATGCCGCCATATAGACGACTCCCTGCGCGAAGCTTTGCGGCAGGACCGTGGCGAGGATAATGAAATACGTAGGACTGCACGAAGCAAATATGGGCCCCAACGCGATGCCTATTGCCGCGTCTCCCCACAACGCTCCCTTGCTCTGGTATCCTCTTGCAAAGAGCGTATTGGACGTGCGCATGCCGGGGATGCGGTTGGTGATCCGCGCCCAGGTGCTAGGGAACAATAGTGTCAATCCGAAGATGCCAATGATGATCGCCGAGAACCATCGCCAAAACGATTCCGGCACTCCTATAAGCACGGTGCTTGCCTTTATTAGAAATGTGAACAAAAACACCGAAAGTGCCAACGCCCCGACGATGACCAGCGGCCGCCTGCGGTTTTGGGTTTCGGATACCGATCCGCCCAGCACCACCGGCAGAAGCGGCAAGATGCATGGCGCCAGCACCGTGAGCACTCCCGCTATGAATGAAATAATGAATAATGTCATGGTCTGTCATTCCGGACTGGATCCGGAATCCATCTTTCTTTTAGCGTATACGCGCGAGCACGCCCGTAAGTGTGGTTTCGTTCCCCCATTTTGCAAGTATGGTTCCCTGTGCGTCGACCTGCACGAACGTGTGCTGGTAGGTTACACCGTATTTTTGTTTAAGGTCCGTTGCGGTATCGTAGTTCACTTTCAGGATGTGCGTACCCGCCGGAATGCGTGAGGGGTCCGCGTTGATCTCTCCTTCGATAGCACGACAGATGGGGCACCAATCCGCGTGGAAGTACAGCACCACATTCCCTGTCTCGGCGAGCGCGAGTTTTTCTTGGGCGTACGGTTCATACGTGCCCGCGGTCGCCTGTGGTGAGCCTACCGAATCCACCTGCTCAATCGGCATATTCATTTTTTGCGACGAAAAGTATAGAACCGCGGCAACCACAATCACGATCCCGAGTACGACCCATATAACAGCAGTTCCTTTTATGTGCATGTTTTTATAACTATTACTTCTAATTTTTCCCACTTCCCACTTCCAACCTCTCACCACTCATTTAGTATACCAGACGAGCTCTGTACGTGAAGTTTACTTCGCAATCTCTAAAAGCTGCGGAAATTGGGCGAACCCATCTTCAGCGGTAAGATGGTCGCCATTTAGAATGACGATACTATCCGATCCGAGTTCGGTAAATTTTGCTTTATTTTCTTCAAAGCAGTTGTACGGATCGTTGTCGGAAATCACGAGTGTGGATTTGGGCAATACGCTTCTTATTTTTCCTATATCAATAGGCGTTTCGATCCAGGGCTGAGCGATTTTTTCTGTTTCCTCGTCTTCCAGATTTTTAAGATTGAACCATCCCGCGACGAATACCGCTCCTGCGACGCGAATGTCAATCGTCTGTAGGTAGCGGAGTATCGCTTGGCATCCTATGCTATGGCCCACAAAGAAGGTTTCGTTATCGGGCACACCAACAACTTTCCCTACCTTTGCTGTCCATTTTTCTATAGTCGGCTCGTCAGTGCTCGGCATTTCTGGCGCGAGTACCTCGTGCCCTTGTTTTTTTAACTCTTCGGCTAGCCACGGGAACCAATCTTTGTTCGGTCCGCCTCCCCATCCGTGAATGAGTATGTATCGCATACGGGTAGTATAGCATAACCCAGGACTTATTCGGCCGAATAAGTCCTACTGATATGCGGCAACAGAATGTATTTTTTTAACACACATCGGCAGATTTGAAATAATATCGCTGTCGGATATGCGCAGAACATACCAGCCGTGTTTTCTGAGCATCTTATTTTTCAATATATCCTTTTCGTGCTGAGCATGTCCCCGGTGCGCTTTGTGATTGTCACACTCAATTGCAATATTTCCTTGTCGCCGCAATATCGCAAAATCTATCCGGAATCGTTTTCCTTCGATATGTAGCGGATACTGCGGAACCGCATGTATGTGCATGTGTTTTAACAGTCGTCCCACGATCACTTCGGTTGGCACGATCTCATAAACGTCAAGCATGTTCCGTGCGTGTTTTAATGCGCGCAGTGTCGTGAATCCGAACACCACGCGGCGCGGGACCGTATTTCGCACCGGAGGTTTCAATTGCTGTATGTTTCCCAATCTCACTTGTATGTACAGCTCATTTGCCCTCGCGTGCGAGTGTTCGTTTGGCAACAGATCACGCCGAGTCCGTATGGCATTGCCTTTTACACGCGCGAAATACCGTATCTGCTTTCCCTTGTTCCCGAACACTGCCGGTTGATAGAACGCGATGTGGGTATACGTCCGCACCGGCGCGTACCGCGCCGGCATCCGATACCAGTGTTCCTTTCTGATCAGCTTCAAATCCCTGCGGTTCTTCACTACCCCGATCAATATTACTTTTTCATTTTTTGGAAACTTTTTCCGCATAGAAAGAATCTATTCTCAAATTCTTAAGAATTTGAGAATAGATTCTTTCATCAACATCTAACCTAAAAACAGGCGCACAAGGCGGAGTTCTGGATATGAATACGCGTCATCTAGTAGGTCCATAACGGGCGCCAGCGGATATACTCCCTTTTCGTTTCTGCCCGTTTGCAGGAACGCGGCTGCAATCTCATCGAATTTTTTCGGATGGATTGCATCTTTGAGATACCGTATATCAAGCTCCGGATCCGATATTTTCAGATCTTCAATATGCGAGAGAATAGTGGCTTCTTTTAGGTCCCGCATACGCGCCATTTCGGCAATAGTGTGTTCAAGCAGCACCAATTCTCTTGTCTCTTCCAGTGCGTTTCGCTTTTGTTTTTTAGGTGCTCCCGCTCCGATTCTCTTCAAGAACGCGGATTGTCTTCTTAGGATATCTTCGCGGGGCGTGCGTATGTATTCGGCTTCCACCGTGTCCGACTCTTTTTTAAAAAGCGTATCATGCTGCAGAGTGCCGGTATGTACCCTAAGCGCCGTGTCATTCAGCCCCGTTATGCGCAATCCGGCGTAGGTTCGCACGCGCGATAATGCTACATATCCCATGCCCGGCTCGAACGCCTGTGAAAGGTCGATCTGCGCCTCGTCTAGTGTCATGCCTTGGCTTTTGTGTATGGTGATCGCCCACGCGAGCCGCAGAGGCACCTGCTTGATTCCCGCGATTGGCTTCCCCTGCTCGTTTAGTACGCTCCACTCCATAGGCGCCGCTGTCAGTGCGTTGCCCGTACGCGTACGCACCAGCGGCCATCCCATCTCATTAAAACCTTCTACTGTTCCAAGCGTGCCGTTCACATATCCTTCTTCAAAATTATTTTTTACAAACATCACTGCCGCGCCCTTTTTAAGCTCCAACAGTTCCGGCGCCAGGCATGATTGTGTGAGCGCTTCGGCTACTTTTTTTGCCCCGTATGAGTTCATGTGGAACGTTTTGAACGCGCCGGGCAGTTCGGCAAGCTTGCGCGCATTCTCCCTGTCTACATTCACGTTGTGCGAGTAGAGTTTTGCCGTTGGCACATGCGGCGCGTCCGCTGTCGCGAGCAGCAAATTCCGTATGTGCTCATCCGCGGATGCGTTTCTAATCGCGTCCAATATCGCGTAGAATTCCTCGTCTTCGTGGCGGAACCGTTCGTGCAGATAACAGACACACAAATCCGCTTCTTCCCATGCGTGCGCGTGATACGCAAATTCCGGCTCCGCGCCTTGTGTATCCGCAACCGGCGGCAACTGGAAAAAATCGCCGCACAGCACCACTTGTATGCCGCCGAACGGCTCGAACGAACCGCGCACGTACCGCGCGACGCGATCCACCAGATCCAGCCGATTCGCGTCCAGCATGGATATCTCGTCCAGTATCAAAACCTCTGTCGCGCGCATCCGCTTTGCGACACGCGGAAATTCCGCGATCTGTGCGATAGCATCGTCCGAAAGCTCCCGCGCGATCCCAATTCCCGCCCACGAATGGATCGTTAATCCGCCGATGTGCGTTGCCGCGATGCCCGTGGAGGCGGTAATGCCCACCGACACCCGCCGTTCGCGCAAAAAGCGTATGTATTCATTGAGCACATGTGTTTTGCCGCTTCCCGCCGCCCCGGTCAGGAATACATTCGCGCCTGTTTTCAAAATCTCCAATGCCTGCTGCTGTGTCATGTTGATGTATTAGATAAAAACGGAAAAATCTATTCTCAAATTCTTAAGAATTTGAGAATAGATTTATGAACGCTCTCTGTTGTTTTTTTCATTCTGAACCGCGAATGCTCGCAGTAATTCTTCCTCGGTGAGCTCCCTTCTTTGTTCCCGCGCCTGTTTCATTATACGGCAAATCTCGCAGTCATCAAAAAATTCAAATAAACCTTCTTTTTTACCATGTTCTTTCATGTGCCGATAGTTTTCAAAGTCATTATCTCGCGACCTTTATAATTTTTGTGGCATTGTTTCTATATTCTTTTGTGTTCCGAACCAATGCGCTGGAAATTTCTGATAAATTTCACAAACAGCAGTCCGTACGGCGACAAACTGTGTTTAACTGTATTTGCCCAATACTTCTTATGCATGAGTCCGGCTTTGACCAGATAATTCGTGTGATGTGAAATGGTTTTGAAGTTTGCTTCGAGTGTTTTTGTGATCGCTTTGACGGTGATCCCCTTTTGTCGCTCCACCAAAAGAAGGATTTCAATCCGGTAGTGGTTTCCCATACCGCGGAAATGCCGCTGCATTTGTTCAGCGGTTTTTAACGGTATTACTTTTTGAATTGGGACAGCCATATGAAGAAATGTTCGTGCCCTTTTAGTATAGCACATATATAAAAATTGAAGTGGATAACCTATTCTCAAATTCTTAAGAATTTGAGAATAGGATGGGGTCTACCAGCTGTCGCCTTGAACTGACTCCCATATATTGGACAGAAAGGTCGGCAACCATATAATGGGGAAACATGAAAAAAACACATCGCATCGCTCCTGAGATCAAGGAGCAGATACTCAAACGAATCAAGGAAGAAGGGACTCTCCGGTAGCTCAAGCTGCCAAAGAACACGGCATATCGGAACCAACTATCTACAGTTGGCTGGGCAAAGGACTCAAGGAAGCTCCCACCCTCGCTGAACTGGTCAAACTCAGAAAGCAGAATGAGGAACTGCTTGCCTTAGTAGGCGAGCTCACCCTCACCGCAACCCGATCCCAAAAAAAGAATTGATCACGAAACAGAAGGACACCAAGGGACTGCTTGCCAAAAAGCTGGGCATATCCCGCTCATCGCTGTACTACGCATCAAAGCAGCTTCCCAAGGATTGGAAGCTGAAGACGGAGATTGAGCAGGTGTTATCGGGCCATGCAAGCTATGGCTATCGCAGGATTGCGGACGAACTGCACATCAGCAGAAAACGAGTGCAACGGGTGATGCAGCGCTTTGGGATGCGGGCATACCGCAGGAGAGGCAGAAAACCACGAAAATGGATGTCGTCACACGGGAGGTGGTCGGCTATGCCCTCATGACAAACCATTCTGTGCAGCTAGTGCTTCAGGCATTCTTCTCCGCGCTGCTGCATCATCCACGTCCTGATATCTGCCACTCGGACAACGGGAGAGAGTATGGATCAAAAGTATTTATCGGGGCAGTGCAGGAATGCGGCATACGGATATCACGAAGTGCCAAAGCAAGCCCCTGGGAAAACGGCTATCAGGAATCCTTCTACTCACAGTTCAAGGTTGACCTGGGAGATCCGAACAGATTCAAAACGATTGGAGAATTGGCATATGAGATACATCATCTCATCTGGGAGTACAACAACACACGCATCCATTCCGCATTCAGAATGCCGCCGAGGCTGTTTGCGGAACGGTATGAGAAAGTCTTAGAAAAAGTGTCTTAATTTTGGGGGTCTTGCCATTTTCTAACAAAGTCAGGAGGAATCAAGACGCGTTCTGTTTTACCAAAGTCTGCGGGGTGGCGAGGATGGCTGAATCCTACGATAACTACCTGCTTGATTTTTTTCTTTGGAAATATAAATTTCTCGTTATAGTGTTTTTTAGCGTCCCCAAACTTCCGGGCGGGATGATATGTTTTCGCCGGAAAGGGCGGTTTCTTTCCCATATTCTCCCTCTTTTGGGAGAGGGATGCAAGTAAAGTAAAAGAAAAAGCGTCTGGTTGGACGCTCGTTTTCTTTTCTGAGATACCGGTCTCCTGGTTTCAACTCCTTTTTTCTTTTTGGACCGAGCTTGAGTGGTTTTCGAAGCCGATCTTCACTGGGAACCCCGAAGCATGATCCACTGTCCCCACCGGTATGTACTTGAAGCTTTTGTATCTTTTGCATTATTCGTAAGGTGTTCATATGTCCTCCTTGCCTATTTTGAATTTTCTGTACCTATTGTTCCTTGTTTTGGAAGAGTATGCAAGTAACACTTTGATTTTTTTATACTCCGTTTTTTTCAAGCTTGTGGGCGAGGCGTTTTTCAAACCGTTTGAATATGATGTAGGTAGCGATGATAAGCAGTCCGACCAGCAAAATACCGTAGGTGACGTTTTTGTAATAGTACAGAATGGTGTTATATGCCGCGCCAAAGAAGTAACCAAGCAGTACGAACCCCGCTGTTTTTATAATAATAATAGGCGTTATCGCGTAGAGGAATTTTTTGAAAGACATATGGGTTGAGCCTACGATCATAAGTCCCACGACTGAAATAACAGGTGAAAGCTTTATGAAGGTGACCGTTTTTTTTGGGTGCTTCTCCAGAAAGCTTTTGAGCCGTTCTATTCGCTCCTCCGATACACCAAAAAATCTTCCGAATTTTTTGACGATGGTGTTACGTCCCAGATAGCCAATGTAGAACCATAGGAAATCTCCCGCGTCGTCGCCCAGTATGGCAAGTCCGATCACTATCCATATGTTGAAATAGCCAAGCGACGCTCCGAATGATGCCGCCATAAGCGCGATTGGCCCTTCGAACACGAACACAATAAACATAATAATGTAACTGTGATCCACAAAGAATTGCACAATGCCTTGGAAGCTGGGATCGGAAAAGATGAGACTCATATGCTATAGTATATCATATGAGCCCCGTTAGAAGTCCTTGGCATGAAATTTTATTAAAAATTTCATATCCAGTACAAATGGGGTGGATTAATTAAACTAGGTCTTCTGAAGTGGATTTTGAATCCTATAAGGACAGACTTCTAACGGGGTGAGAATCGCTCATTTCATCGGAACGCTCAAAAAAGAGGACGGCGTTGCTAAGGTTGTCCTTATGCTTGTGGCGGAGGCGCGGAAAGCCGGTCATGAAACCGTTATCGTAACGGGATGGGCTGAAGATCCGACCGTATCCCCTGTTCCACTTATTACGATTCCATCGGTTACGTTTCCTTTGTATCGCGAGTATCGCATGCCGCTTTTTGGCTACCGTGCCTTCAAAAAGGAGCTGGATGCATTCAATCCCGATGTTTTGCACGTGCACAGTCCCGATGGAAGTGCGTGGGCGGCGCGGAAGTACGCCAAACAGACCGGCATACCGGCCGTTATTACGCACCATACCGATTTTCCCAAATATCTGCAGTATTACCACATCTCATTTCTCAAGCCGCTCGTATGGTGGTATCTGCGACTGTTGTATAACCGTATGTCCGCGGTGACCACGCCTTCGTCCGTAACGGCCGAGGATCTGGCGCGGCATGGGATACGTTCTCCTATCGCGCAGACATGGGGTATAGATTTTTCGGTGTTTGATCCGAAACGCAAATCCGCGGAATGGCGGAAGAAAGTTGCCGGCGCCGGGAATATCGTTTTGTGCGTGTGCAGACTCACATGGGAAAAAGATCTTCGAACGCTTGCGGCGGCTTATATGAAATTGCGTGCGGAACGGGATGATTTTGTGATGGTGGTAGCCGGGGATGGGCCCGCTCGTGCCGAACTGGAAAAGCTGATGCCGGGCGCGATGTTTCTTGGCAGACTGGACTGGAAAATGCTTGCGGAAGTGTACGCATCTTCGGATATATTCCTGTCCCCTTCCACAACCGAAACATTCGGCAATGTGGTCATTGAGGCGATGGCGTCGGGATGCGTGCCTGTTGCGGCAAACGAGGGAGGTCCGAAGGATATTGTGCTGGAAGGCAAAACCGGTTTTCTGACCAAGCCGCGGGACGCGGAAGATTCATACGAAAAAACAAAGCTCCTTTTGGACAACTCGAAAAAGCGCGCCGCGATGCGCACTGCTGGCCTAAAACACGCCCAAACGTTTACGTGGAGCAACGTGTTTAGTTCTCTTCTTGTGTTATATCAGAGGCTGAGGTGACGTGGATGGACAATGAATGGTAAAGCTGGCACTACAGGATCAGAATTGGAATGAGGAAGGAGAGCAGAAACGCGATGAAGGTGAGTATGATAAGGAATAGGAGTGTGAGAGTAAGGAGCGAGACCGCTTCCTTTTTCTTTCCGTCCAAGTACCACATAACCGGTTTTCCGAATATGAGCAATCCTGAAAGTCCGGCAGAGAATACGAACAGCAGGAGCATAAGGATGGGCATGAGTATCGTCTCCTGATGGTACGTGTTGAAGAGCTGTTCGGTATGCATAAGGAACAGCGATACGAGTACGATGTATACTGCGGTAATGAGTGCGTTGGCCGCGGCAATTTTTAGTATGTGTTTTGTGTTGTGCATAGCATAAGCATATCATATGTGTCTTCGTTCCGCACGTTGCACTTGGTGTTCGTCCAGCCCGAAGTGATGGGCTATTTCGTGCCAAATGGTGTCTTTTATCATCTTTTGCACGGATATCCCCTCCTCACGGGTCGCTTGCAGGATCGGCTCGCGGTAGAGCGTGATCGTGTCGGGCAAGGTCCCGCCGATCCCGTACGCGTCCGTTCGTTCGGTGTGTGGGACACCTGTATATAACCCTAACAATGTTTCGCTATCCGGCAGGCCGAGCTCTTTTCGGGTTTCTTCGGAAACGTCGTCTTCTATCAAGAACGCGACGTTTTGTATAAGGGATCGGAATTTTTCAGGTACGGGTGAAAGTCCTATCTTGGATACAAGTTTTTCAAAATCATGCGAGGTCATGGGGTTTGGTGATAATCCATAAGCGCTTTAACCCCTGCCAGGTTCTTTTCCCATTCGATCGTTTCGTGTGTGCTCAGCTCGACGGTAATTGCCGGAATGCCTATGGACGCAAGCCATCCTTCCGCGTCGCCGGAGATCGGATACGCGTCGAACGATTCAACCGCAGGATATCCTGCCGCTTGAGCATACGCACGCATGCTATCCAGCGTTTTTGGGAGGATACCGTTATAGCACTCGGACGCGTACACCGCGTTTGACTGGCTATGCCAAAATACGACCGCCGTCGGCTTAGTTTTCGTTACAAAATCACGCAAGACCGCCGCTTCGGGTTCGGAAAACGGCGCGGTACCCGCGCTGACCGTTTTGGATCGCCAGGTGCTTGTGGGTTTCCATTTGCAATTGAAATTACGGTTGAGATCCACGCTATGCGCGTTGAAGCGGCCCGCTTCCCCCGCTCCCTTCTCTACTCCATCGGGATTGAGGGACGGAATGATCGTGACCGACATACTCTGTGGTATCGTGCCGATATTTTCGTTGAAATAGTCGATAAATTCGTACGCGAGCAGTACGCTGTTGTACTCATATCCACCGTGTATGCCTCCCACGAATACAAGGTGCGTATCACCGTTCCCGTACGTAAAACGCTCGATTGCGCGTCCTTCCACTGATGTTCCGATGGCCTCCTGTGTGCGATAGGGTGTCTGCGGAGAGGGCGTTGCCAGTGATTCCTGTTTTTGGGTATTGGTGGAAACGATGAGTATGATGCCCGCCGCGATCAAAACAACCGCGATGCCTATCGCGGTTGTTACGGTTCGCTTGCTCGAGAACGGTCCGATCATCCCGTTAGAAGTCTACTACTAATGATAATCATGACATTTTTGCAAATTTTACTTAACTTTATAATCTTGTCTATGTTAAGTAAAAAATTTTTAATAAAATTTTTTACCAAAGACTTCTAACGGGAATCATTTGGCGTAGTAGTTGAGTGTTGCGTCAATACCCGCTTTGTTTTTGTTCCACTCAATATCCGTGTGACTGGTCAAAAGCACGCTGATGGCGGGGATGCCAATTTTGGCGAACCAATTCACCATATCCCCTGTTATCGCGTAGAAATCAAAGCTTTCGTATGAAGGATACCCTGCGGCTTTTGCGTATGCGTCGGTTATCGCTTTGGTTTCCGCTGATACGCCGTTATTGCAGCTTGACGCGAACACGCCTCCCGCCGCGCTGTACCATGTGACAATCGCGGCCGGTTGGCGGGATTGTACGTAGTCGCGGATTGCACCACTTTCGGGTTCGGAGAATGGGGCACTGCCGCCGCTCACTTGTCTGCTCTGCCATACCGCGTTCGCTTGCCATTCGCAATCAAAGTTGCGACCGAGATCCACCTCGTTTGCATTGAAACGACCGGGAATAGTTTCGCTGAGTGATGCAGGCACGTCGTCTTTGGTCACGCGGCCGGCTGTACCGGCGATATCGTAGAGCCCATCGGGGTTCATGACCGGAATGACGGTTACGCGAACATTCGTGGGAATGACGTTCGGGTTGGCTTCAAAATAATCCATCGCTTCATACGCGAGCTGTACGGTGTTCCATTCGTATCCGCCATGTATGCCGCCGATGAACAGGATTTCATCCGAACCGTTGCCGTAGTGGTACGCGGTGATGGCGCGGCCTTCCACCGACTGGCCTACCGTTGTTTGCGATTGATCTCCCGGCAGTGCGCTTTCCTGCGGAGGTGTGCTTGCCTCCGGCGAGAATTCAAGCGGCCCGTCCCCAGTCGGTCCATTTACGTCTGCCGGCTGTTTCGCGAAGAGTAGCCACAAACCCAACGCGACGACAATAATAATAAGTAGCGTTATTAGTATTTTTTTTGTCATATTTGTTTAATGATAATTAATTACAAATATGAGCATCCCGCCATAGCTTGTAAAGCGAAGGAGGACCTCATCTGTATAGTATAGCATAACGGGTACGGATATAAAAAAGCCGCTTATGTAAGCGGCTCGATTTTTACCGAATTTAGACTGCCAAATATGGCTGCGACTATGCCGAGAGTAAGAATTTTATTTCCGGTGTCGCTTAGTGTTTTGAACGTATTGGCTCCGGGGTCTAATTCGATATCTATTAAATATTTATTCCTACTGTGCGGCTTAGAATAGTCCGAATCCCCTCCTTGACACTTGAGGTATTCGAGCAGAAGTGATTCGAGTTCTTCCGGCTTTGCGTTTGTTTTAACGACTCTTTTGCTGGGATAGTACAGGTCAAAATTTATTTTTATGAATATATGTGGTTTTTCCACCCTGGAATCCTTTCTATTTGTTAAATAAACTGTGTATGTTATAGCAGGTTGCGGGGATGAGGTCAATGTTTACGAGGTCGAACCTCGTAAATTTGATGTTCATCACAGCCCGGCTTGTAGACGTCCCGGAATGCTTCCTTGATCACATTTTTTTATAGTCCTGTAGGGCTTCCGGTCTGATTAGTATGTTTTTTATTCGTATTGTGGCTAGTCTTCTCGAGCTAGACATTTTTTATTCTTTTTAAAATAGAAATTGAGTATTCTAGATCATCGGATGTGTGTTCATAATCTCTTTCTTTTCGAGGATGTTCATTGAAGTGTCTTATGTAGACTGGTAATGACTCTTCTTTTCCGTTTGTTAATTTAATCATCCCCATGTCAAACGCCATTTTGGGTTGAAAATACGAGTAATTAGGTGTATATTTTTGCTATATTGCGGGATCGTCTAATGGCAGGACGACGGACTCTGAATCCGTTAATCTAGGTTCGACCCCTAGTCCCGCAGCAAAAAATAACCCCCAACAGGATGCTGGGGGTTGAGAGAGTTGTGTCTTAACTATCGCTATTATGGGGCTGATTTCAGTGTAGCTCATATCCTATTTGAATACAACCTCCGCAAGAACCCCGAAATGGTCGGATGCTTTGGGATGCTTGAGGAGGCGGTATTCCAGTATGCTGAAGTCTGGCGTGGTGAATATGGCGTCGAAGCACAGAAGCGGAATCTTGCATATCGGCATATGGGTCGCTTTCGTGTGCGGATTTTTTTGAAATCCCATGGCGTGTATCCGTTTCCAGAGCCAACTGCCTGCATGCGAATTAAAATCCCCCGTCAGCACTTTCGGCAGGCCGGTGAATTTTTTCAGCTCTGATTCCAGCACGCCGAATGCTTTGTGTTTCCCATAGAAATTATACGGCAAGGGCATATGTGTATTGAAATGGTAGAATTCTTTGCCGGAATTCTTTTCTTTGAATTTTCCCCATGTGCATATGCGCGGAATCCATTCCCAGTAAGTGCTGGGGATGTTGGGTGTTTTGGAAAGCCAAAATTGGCCATTATCACGAAGCTCCATAGTAGTCGTATTGTAGAGAATCGGGCAGTGCTCTCCCCTGTCGTCCCCGGCATTCCTGCCCTTTCCTATGTACCGGTATCCAGGATTCAATTCCACAAGAAAATCCACTTGGTGTTTATACGCTTCTTGGGCGCAGAAGATGTCGGGTTTTTCGCTTTGCAGGACTTTTTTGAATATATCGCGCCGATAGTTCCAAATTTTAAGTGGGTCTGTTTTAATGTTCCAATCCACGATGATCATGTGGTCAGTATATCCTTCTTTATATAATTTTAAAAACAGCCCATGGACTTCTCTTGCCCGCGGGCAAGTGTGGTCGTCCAAGGGCCGCTCTTGTTCAAAGTGAGATTCTTCCGGAGGGAGAGAGTTCCGGCAGAATCTCAGGGGGGTAGTTTTTATAGTCCTGTTTGCATCCTACTCTTCTTTCTTTATAATTTCAAACCCTTCTTTCTTCTCGGCTATTTTTCTGAAGTAATCCTGCCACACTTCCACAACCGCTCCTTTGGGGCCTTTTTTTATCTGTTCAAGAAATTCGGATAGCCGCGCCACTGTTCCCTGTCCGATGATTTCCACCCCTTCTTTCGTGTTGCGCGCGTGCCCGTGTATATGCATCTGGTCCGCGAGCGACTTGGCGAACGCGCGGAACCCCACGTCCTGGACGGTGCCTTTTGAGCGGTAGACGAGCTCTATATCGCCTTGCAGATCCTGCAATGAAAGCGCTTCGGGTAGCTTGAAAAAGCCGATCTCGGCTCGTACGAGGTATTCCACATACCCGTCGGTTCCCAGCAATTCTCCCAGATCATGTGCGAAACTGCGGATGTAAAAGCCGGATGATACGCGGAGCTTGATTTCCAGTTTTGTGAGGTTCTCAACTGTTTCCACGCTTCGTATTTCGTATTCACGCAGAGCCGCTTGCTGTGGCCGAAGCTGGAACGGTTTTCCTTGGCGCACAAGCCGATATGCGGGAATTCCTCCTATTTTTTTTGCGGATACAGGCGGAGGCATCTGTTCGGGGCGGGCCTTGATTTCTTTTATGGCATTTTTAATTTCTTCTTTGGTGTATGTTTTTGTGCCGGGCATATGCGATATAATGCCGGTGCGGTCGTAGGTGGTGGAGCCGGCGCCCAGTATAATGGTTGCCTCGTATGTTTTATCCGCTCCCTTCAGGTAGTACTCAAGCGCGCGGGTGTACTGCCGTCCGATTCCCACGATCAAAAGACCCTCCGCAAACGGATCCAACGTGCCGCCGTGCCCGATAGGTTCGGTGAGCTTGAGAATGCGCTTGATGCTGTTCAGAAATCCCGCAGAGCTTACACCTTCGGATTTATTGCATATGAAGAGACCGTTAATCTGAGATGATGTTGCCATAGCTATTTTTTTATGCTACTATAGACGTTGGTGTATTTCAATAAAATTTAATGGAGGTTCTGTGATTGCTTTATATATCCTCGTGGTTTTAGTTTTTCTTTTTAATTTTTTTTCGCCGGTTTTGTCACTGCTCTTTATCTTAGCGTGCGGATTCTTTCTATGGGACGGAGATGTAAAAAGGATGTGTGTTATTAGAACGTCACTTTCTCTCTCACTCACTTTTTTTCTTTCAAATTTCATTTCGTCCGGACTATTTCTACGGATATTTTTCGAGTACGAGCCGATTCATGGTTTTGTTCTTCCTTTTATCCTGTTTTATTCGGGCGTTGGGTTGAAGGCTTTGTACAGAGCAACTCCATACGGAGCCGCACATTGGTGATTTAAACAAAGCCCCGCCTTGCGCGGGGTTTTTGTTAGTTTCTTAGATATTTTCGGACGGCGATGAAGCTCGAGATCAGCCCCAGTCCGATGCCGAACGCCAGCTGATATAGGAACAAGCGCGGCAAATTGCCGGTGAAGTACTCCCACACGTTGAGTTCGGGCACGAGCACGTTGCTGTAGGGCGCGATCAGATAGAGGACCGGCGCAATGAGCGCTAGGCTGATAATTGCGGCCAGAATGCCGTACATAACGCCTTCCACCAAAAACGGTCCGCGTATGAATATGTTCGATCCGCCCACCAGGCGCATAATATTTATGTTGTCCTTGTGTGAGTAAATGGCAAGCCGCACGGTATTAAACGTGATGAGCACCGCAACCAGCGACATAAATATAATAAGCGCGTATCCCGCCTGTTCGGCGGTGTTCAGAATCCGGTTGAGCCGCTCGATGACCGTTTGGTTCTGGCTATAGGAAACTTTTTCCACAAACGGTGCGATGGTATCGTTTTCAAGATATGCCGCTATGTCGCCGTACTCTTCGGTGTCCTGTGCTTTGACGTTGAGCGATGCTAAGAGCGGGTTTTCTTGGAGCTGTTCGACTGCTTGGGAAATGGTCTCGTCGTCCTCGTGGCGTTGGCGGAATATTTCCAGTGCTTGTTCTTTTGAAATGTAATCTACCTGTCTTACTTCGGGCAGTGTTTCGAGTGTGGATTTGATGCGGAGCACTTCGTCCTCGGCGGTGTCGGCTTTGAAGAAAACGCTGATGTCGATCTTGTCCTGAATGCTTGTGATGACCGTTTTTGTTGATACGTTGAATATAATAAGTCCCGCGAGCACAAACAGCGCCAATACCATAATGACGATGGTAGCCGTGGAAAGCCAGATGTTTCTGACGAAGTGCTGCAGCGCGTATTTAGCGATTCTGAATAGTGATGTGAACATAGCTTAAAACAAAATATATTTTCCTTTCTCTTCGTCGCGTATGATCTCGCCGTTTTCGAGGCTGATCACTCGCCGCTTAAGCGAATTGATGATGTCTTTATTGTGCGTGGCGAGAATAATGGTGGTTCCGAGTTCATTGATCTTCAAAAGTAGATTGATGATCTCGGCGGTATTAATGGGGTCCAGGTTTCCGGTCGGCTCGTCGGCGATAATGACGTCGGGGTTATTGATCATTGCCCGTGCGATGGCAACCCGCTGTTTTTCTCCACCCGACATTTCCCGCGGGAAGTTATACGCCTGGCGTCCGAGCCCGACAATATCCAGCGCACGCGGCACGAGTTCGTCTATCTCGGTTTGCGGCTTGCCCGCGATTTCGAGCGCGAATGCGATATTTTCATATGCCGTCTTTTCGGGCAGCAGTTTGAAATCCTGAAAAACGGTGCCGATATGGCGCCGCATCCTATATAACTCATCTTGTTCCTGTTTTGTTACGTCGTAGGAGCCGAAAATAATACGCCCTTTTGTGGGCTTTTCTTCTCCCGTGAGCAGCTTAATGATAGTTGATTTTCCCGCTCCCGATTTTCCTACCAATGACACGAATTCGCGGGGATCTATTTTGAAGCTGATTTCCCGAATTGCTGAAACTTCTCCCTGACTTCCTTTGTATGTTTTCGTCACTCCCTGAAAAATAATCATGACTCTAGCAAGTATATAGCATACGTATTAATTTTGGAAGTGCACAAGTTCCGCTTCAATGAAACCATCAAGTTCGCCGTGTTCCAGCACCGTATCTACTTGTGTAGTTTCGTAATCGGTGCGATGGTCTTTGACAAGCTTGTAGGGGTTGAGCACGTAGGAACGGATCTGATTTCCCCACTCCGGCTTTGATTTTGGTCGCAATTTACCTATCTCTTCCACGCGCTGGTCCTGCATAAGCTGGACAAGCTTTGCCTCAAGTATGCGCAGGGCGCGTTCGCGGTTCTGCGATTGCGATCGTTCTACTTGTGATGATGTCACGATACCTGTTGGTACGTGTACGATGCGCACCGCTGTTTCCACTTTATTCACATTCTGCCCGCCGGGACCCGATGAGCGGAAAAACTCCACTTTGAGATCGTCTTCTTTTATTTCTAGCGTTGTTTCTTTGAATTCAGGAAGCACTTCCACAAGCGCGAATGAGGTGTGCCGAAGTTGTTGTGATGAAAACGGTGATACGCGCACGAGCCGATGCACGCCGTTTTCGCGCTTCAGGTAGCCGAACGCGTAGGGGCCCTGTATGGAGAATATGTTATTGTCCGCGTCCACGACATCCACTTTCCAGCCGCGGCCTTCGGCGTATGCTTTATACATCCTAAAAAGCATCTGCGCCCAATCGGTGGCATCCTCCCCTCCCGCTCCGGGGAATATGGAAATGACGGCGGCGTGTTTGTCGTAGGGCCCGCCGAATAATTTTTGGATTTCCAATTTTGAAATTTCTTTCTGCGCTTTGTATAGTTCGTCCTCTTTGTCATTCTGAGCGGAGCGAAGAATCTTTTGTAGATCTTCATATATTTTCACCATGTCCTTCAGATCCGCGTACTCCTTGAGCACGGGCTCAACTTCTTCCCGTTTTTCAGGCAGCCAAAAATCGCTGTCCTGCATAAGATAGTCCAGCTCTTTGATGCGGTTTTGTTTGGTTTCTACGTCAAAGCCAGCCTCCGAGTTGCCGGAGGCGTTCTTGCAATTCTTCTAATTTTTCCTGGTATTCTTTATGGGTCATAGCATTCTCCCTTTCCTTCTTTCATCCATTCCTCCTTTTCTAAAGGAGGTGGCGAAGCCGGAGGATTTAGCGATTTTATTCTGTCATTGGTCATTGCGAGCGAAGTGAAACAATCTCTTCCTACTATCTGTACTTTACACCAAAATCATTCCAATAGAAAGCTCTGTCGTTGGGATGCTTGACAAGTTTTTGTGCGTTTGCTATAATGTTTGCAGAAAATTTTTATTTAACAATTTAATTTTTAGGAGCGTTATTATAACTGATCTTTTAAGCGATATCGAGTTCGAAGTTTCAGAAATCACGAAAGGAGACATAGCAGAAGTAGCTTCAGATCTTGACGAAGTTGTGCTCGGCGAAGCCGTCATTGGCGAACTTACCGAAGAAGAGAAAAGGTGGAAAGCATACCTTAGTAAATCCTTTAGAAGACTCAGCGAAGAAATAGCAGAACATTTAGACAAGCATCAGATAGAAATTGGAGAGAGTAAAGAGGACTGTGAAAAATTTCGTTCTTATGTGAGGAGACAAAAAGAAAAACTTGATCTTGTAAAAAATATTTTTTGGACCTCCGTACAATACCGGATCAAATACAGATTTGATTTTAATATAGGAGTCAGAAAAGATTGGAAAATTGTCTCACTGCCATCCAGGTCCGGCATCTCAGATTTCTTTGGTATTCTGAAATCATTGTAAACTTTTTTAAAATATACAGCCACATAGCAATGCAATTGCTATGTGGCTGTTTGAATTTGCACTCTGATTGCACAGATCAGCTTTCATGAAATATCTGCCGCGGACTTTTGAATTTGAGACGTTTTCTTGGTCGGTCGTTCAGCAACTTCACCACCTGAGTCAGCTCTTTTGCGGTGATCAGATTGAAGTCGAGCGTCTTTGGAAAATATTGCCACAGGAGTCCATTCGTATTCTCATTCGACCCACGCTCCCATGCATGGTAGGGATATGCGAAATACACCTTCATGCCGCTCTGCATTTCAATACGTTCCCAATCGGCAAACTCGGATCCGTTGTCGAGCGTGAGTGTCCGGCGTTTCTTTTTGGGTACGCGCCGGAATCGCTCAAGCGCAAGCGATGAGAGAAGTCTTGCTCGCATCTTCGGGAGAAGGAATGCAACAAGGTATCCGCTCCGGCGCTCCACAAAGGTAGCAATACGGATGCGCTTGTCACGACCGAGTATGGTGTTGCCCTCCCAATCGCCAATGCGTCTGCGTTGTTCAACGATTGTCGGACGTTCATCAATGCGCCGCTTTTTTGCTTCTTCCCTGATTATATCGGTCTTCATGATTATTACAGTTTCAGCCGTAGTGAGTTCAATAATTATGAAAGTGGGATTATTCGAGAATAGCGACGAACTTGACAAGCTTCGCGAAGCACTTCAGCTCGCTCGAAATAAGATCATAGAGATACAGACGATTATAAAAAGAAAGGAAGGTGATTAATTATTTAAATGCCGAGACATGGGGTCTCGGCATTTTTATGAGCCGATGAGAGGAGTTGAACCTCCAACCTTTCCCTTACGAAGGGATTGCTCTACCAATTGAAGCTACATCGGCACTGTACAACGAGTATACCTACGAACGAAGGCGTTGTAAAATTTCCGTTTCCACCTGCTGGCGGGATGATCCGTATGTTGCGTTGGAAAGCTCGCGTGCCTGCTGGGCTCCGTGCGGGTCACTTTTTTGATACAGCGGTGTGCGGATGTTAAACGGTTGGGAGGTCTGTCCTTTTATAAGCAGTTTTACGAACGCCTGCAGGTTATCTATGTTCATTAGGTCGCTTTGGTTGAACGTCGGTGTGAATTGTTTCTCCAGGAATTCCGCGTCTTGTGCCCCTACGCGGAACGAAATAATGGATCCCACATTGCCGAAGACTGAGTCGCGTATTTTTTCTTCCAGCTGGGCAATAAACTGGTGCGCAATGGTAAGACTCAACCGATATTTGCGCGCTTCCGAGAGGATGGTGGAAATGGAATCGGTAGTGAAGTTCTGAAACTCGTCAATGTAGAGATTGAAGTCACGCCTGCTGCTTTCGGACATATCTACCCGCGAGAATGCCGCTAGAAGTAGTTTGCCGACTATGATCATGCCCAGGAGTCCCGCGTTCAGTTCCCCTATTCGTCCCTTCGCGAGGCTTACGAGAAGTATCTTGCCTTCATCCATTGCTTTGCGGAAATTAAATGAGGATGTTGTTTGCCCGATGATCGGGCGAACATAATCGTTTGCAATGAAATTGTTGAATTTTGATGTAATATAGGGCGCCATACTTGAGAGCGATGCCTCTCCCGTAACTTTGAGCGCTTCCTTTTGCCAGAAATCCAGCACGACCGGGTTGGTGATCCGCGCCAGTTTCTTTTGCCTGTATTCGTCGTCGGTGAAAATGCGGGGTATTTCGATAAGCGTTGCGGGCTCTCCTCCCGGCGCGTGCGCGTCTTCCATCAAGAGCAGAAGCGCGTTACGCATATACTGCTCAAACATAGGCCCCATGGTTTCGGCGGTGAAAAGTTTGTTGAATATCCCCTGTATCTCATTTACGATGAATGTTTTTTCTTCGGGGCGGTTGGGGTCGTATTCGAGCATATTGAGCCCGATTGGTTTTTGCAAATTTCCCGGATCGAACAAAATGACATCCCGGTGGCGTTCAGGCGGTATACAGCCGAGCACCGATTCTACCAGATCTCCGTGTGGATCAATGAGGCATACTCCTTTGCCGTTACGTATGTCGTCGATCGCCATATTGGACATAAGCGCGGATTTCCCGGTGCCGGTTTGCCCGATCATATACACATGGCGCCTGCGATCGTCGTCGGATATACGCACGGGTTGCGTGCCGCCGCGATAGACGCTGTCTCCTATGTATGTGCCTGCGGTGGGGAGATCAACGGGCGGGGCGGCGTCTTTGGATTTGAGCCATTTTATTTTGGGCGCGAGGGTGGAGAGCGTCGGCAAGTGAAATAAGCTTGCCACCTCTTCGGAATTGAGAACCATACGCTGATCCTCGGCGAATTCACGGAAGGTGAACTGGTACGCAAGCTTGTGCATAACGCGCGATTTGACCGCGTCGATCTTGTTGTGGTGGGGTGTTTCGAAATGGGTGAGCGACGCGGCAATCGTATCAAACAGACTCTCGGCCTGTACCTGTGACCGCGCCGATACAAGACCGCGCACATTCACTTCAAGAAGAGGTTTTGAAAGCTTTCGTTCCACCTGTTTGATGGTGTCTTCGTCTATTGTTTTTTCTTTTTCTTTGTTGGGATCTTTTTCTTTGGCGGCCAGTTGTTCTTTCATTTCTTTCAGATCGAAAAGCTTTTGTGAAGCGCTTGCGTCGAAGGCCGCGCCTTTTTTAAGTGCCGCGCGGATCGCATGAATGGCTTTTTTGTATTGCGGGTTGGCATTACGCACAAGGATCTGCAGTGCCGCTCCCTCCCCTATTTGTTGAAGTTTGGACAGTGTGTTGGCGATCGGCGAGAAGGTGTCGTTTTCGGAGTCTATATATGTTCGCAGAGGCAGAGCGAAATGCTCGTGCTGTTTGAGATAAAAGCCGATTGAATAGCCGTTTGGCTGGAAGATGTTGTATTCCTTCGCTTCGTCTACCTGCGCGTCTTTGAAAAGACCTTCAATCTGCCGCTGTATGAAAGGCACCTGTTTCTCCTGTACGGCGACATAAAAATGTATTTCTTCGCCAACATGGTGTACCGCCGCCTCGAAGGTGGTGTGCTCGGGCAGTTGCGCGATGATGCTGAGCAACTGTTCAAACTGGTTGATGCCTTGCTTGAACGCGTCTGGACGATCGGAGGGCGGTTGTTCATGCGGCAAGCGGATAAGGAGCAATCTGCGCGTGAGCGATTTTTTAAGGCGTATGAGACGGGTTCGCTTCAGCATCAAAAAGATGCCTATCCCGACAAGCAGTATGAAAAGCACGAGGCCAATAATAAAAAGTGTTGAGTCGCTCATAGCAACTTTTTTTCTTTCAGTTGTTGGTACAGCTGTTCCGTCAGCGTATCATGGTACAGGTCCAAAATATATGGATCTTCTTTTGCCGCTTTTGCGATGCCTTCCCGCAGGCCGTGCTCAAATGTATGTTGGATAAGCGATTCTGTCTTTTGCTTTGCGTCTTGTGGGGCGTCTTTTGCGTAAGACGCTAATCCATCGCTTGAATCCGATGATTGGTTACTTATAACCGATGATTGATTGTCGTCTGTGTGCTGTGCTGTGGGGCGATGTTCCCGCAACATATTTGAAAGCACTTCTTTGTGTGAAGCCGACTGAAATTCCGGAGACGACTCTTTGCGCTCCTTTACCTCTTGAGCGAGTTGTTCGTAATTGATAGGTTCCATAGATAATTTTAAATTTCGAGTTCTGAATTTCGAATAAATTTCCAATGTTTTAATTTCGAAACTTCAGTCATTCATCCGCCAGCTGGCGGATTGAATCGAAATTAGAAATTCAAAATTGGAAATTAGTATAGTATACTTAGAAAAATGTCTAATTCACCATATTCTCGACTTATTACTATAGTTTTGTTTTCCATTGTCCTCATTGTAGCAACTTTCTTTCGTGTGTACAATTTGGAGTCGGCGCCTCCGGGGCTCTACCCCGACGAGGCGATGAATGGCAATAACGCGCTTGAAGCCATCGCGACCAATGAATATAAGTTGTTTTATCCGGAGAATAATGGACGCGAGGGACTTTTCATAAATATACAGGCACAGGCGCTTAAGCTCTTTGGCGTGACCGAGCCGTGGGTGCTACGTTCCGTTTCGGCGGTATTCGGCATTTTGACCGTTTTAGGGGTGTTTTTACTCATATTACAGTTGTATCGCATAGCCCAAAAAGACGCGCGTGCGGGCCTTCTGGCAGCGTTTTCGGGGTCATTTTTGATGGCTGTAAGCTTCTGGCACGTTAATTTTTCTCGTATCGGGTTTCGTGCGATTATGGCGCCTTTTTTCATCGTCTGGTCGATGTATATCCTCTTGAGGGCATTTCAAGAGGATCAACTTTCAACTTTCAACTTTCAACTTTCAACTCGAAGAAAACTTTGGCAAGCGTTTCTTGTTCTGCTTGCCGGAGTTTTCTTCGGTCTTGGCATGCACTCTTACATCGCCTACCGGGCGTTGCCCATATTTGTACTGTTTGTGTTCGCTCTTTACTATTTGTCATTCCTGCGGAAGCAGGAATCCATTCGCGCCCCCCTCAAAAAAATCCTCACTCGTCTTGGCATATTTGTGGTCGGTTCGCTTTTATCCACGGTATCGCTTATTAATTTCTTTATCCAAAACCCGCAAGATTTTTTCGGCCGCACGTCGCAGATATCCATATTCAATTCCGATAGTCCGGCTATCGCGTTTTTGGTGAACATAGGTAAAACATTTCTTTCGTTCTTCTGGTTTGGGGACTACAACTGGAGGCACAACTACGCGGGCATGGGAGAGTTGTATCCACTAGTTGCTGTACTGTTCCTTGTCGGGATTATTATTGGTATACGTAGCATTGTGCAATACTTGCGCAGGTTGTCGTATACCGAATACCGTATACCGAATACCGATAAAGATGAGCGGTCTACGGTCTACGGTCTACGATCTACGGGTGACGTCTTCATCTTCCTCTTCGCCTCTTCACTTTTTGTTGTTGCGCTTCTTCCTACCATTATTTCCAGCGAAGGCATCCCCCACGCGCTTCGTGCGATCATTATGATCCCTGCTACATTCATTCTTGTCGGCATGGGCGCAGAGTATTTGTTTACGAGGTTCAATCTTGGAATCCGGAAAGGTTCGACCTCGGTTTGGGGAGGTCGAACCTTGCTCGGATTTTTTATATTCGTTTTCTTCCTCCTCCCCGCCCTCCACACCTACCATCTTTACTTCAATGATTGGGCGAGTCGCACTGAAACGAAAGACGGGTTTTCGCAGGATTATGTGGATGTGGGACGTGAGATGTTGGAAGTTGGAAGTGAGACGACAAAATATGTGATTGTGAACGAAAGCAGTGTGGATGTGCGAGGCATTCCCGTGCGCGCGATAACGACCATGTTTATTACCGATACGTTTACTCCCGAAAAGCAAAAAGAAAAGAACGTATTTTACGTTCTTTCCAAAGACGCGGATTCAATCCCAGAAGGAGCGGAAGTATTTTACGTTAAATAGATTATGGGCAAAAAGGGACAACTGGCATTATTTATCGGATGGCCTATATTTGCTGCTTTGGTCAGCTATTATTTGAATGTCAGTGCTATGGGTTCGGTGGTTATTTTCTTTGTTGTACCCTGTGTCTATCTCTCGTTCCTTCTTCCGGGACTGATAAAAAAAGGAATAATATTTTCATTCTTTCCCGCGTTGGCAATGATAACCGTAAGTTACATAGTGCATATAACTCAGCAATGGGTTATCCCAGTTACGGCATTCCCCTTTCGTTTGTTTAATATTGTACCAGTTGAAGATCCTATCGGAATATTTCTAGTCGTGTATTTTATTATATTGTTTTATGAATACTTCTTAGAACCGCATCGAAAACAGAAATTCTGGCATATACGAATGAAGTATTTTGCGGGGATTTTTCTTGCGGCCTTTTTGGTGTTTTTAATTTTTTATATGTTCTTCCCTCAAAACCTTCTTATTCCAAAATTTTTCTTCTGGATGGGTTTCATTGCTGTTTTTGTGCCGGCTATAATTGAGTTGATTCGAAAACCGCTTTTATTGCCGAAATTTCTTTCGGCGGGACTGTATTTTGCCTATTTCCTCTTTATTTTTGAGATTGTGGGACTAAAGCTTAATCTGTGGCTTTTCCCGGCGAACTGGTATGTTGGGACAGTTGTGCTGTTGGGCATTTCCATCCCTTTTGAGGAATTTTTGTTTTGGATACTGCTGTTTGCGATAGGTGTACTTTCCTATTATGAACCCTTTGACGATGATGAAAAATAAAAAACGGCGTATGCCGTTTTTTAGCCGTGTTTGATTTCAATCACGTCTCCGTCCGCCGGTAGCTTATTTGATCAGATTTATTTTAAAACAAACTCAGTATTCTCTTCATTTACGGGTGGTTCAAATTCTTTAATAAATTTATTAAAGAGTCGAATAGAAATATAATGGTCGTTATCAGTGCTTGTTTTATTTCTTTCCATTATTCGCTCTTTTGATATACGCGGGGGTATTTTGAAGAAGATGGTTTTAATATTTATATTTCTTTCTTTACCAAAATTTCTGTAAAAATCTCTTTCCTGTTTTTTCCAGAAACCATAATCTAAAACAACCGAATATCCCTTTTTGAGTATAGTTACTATTTTTTCTAGAAGAATATTTTTTATCTCTGCCTCATATATCTCATATAGTGAAGGGGGAAAGCCTTTTCCAAATTTCTTGAATAATTCTTCATCAAAAGTAATACGTACTACTCCTTCTTTTTCAAGTTTTTTCGCATACACAGTCTTTCCTGATCCAGGTAACCCACAGAGTAAGTACAGAATTTGATCCATATAAAGTTTTCAAAAATGGCAGTCAATCAACACAACTATGCCATCTTTTTTGTATAAATCCAACATATTCCGTACCTCTGTGTCCCAAGTGTCAGGATGCTCATCATTTTCTTGGAGCCACTCGCATTCGTGTGTGAGTAAGGCAAGGGGGAAACGGGATAGTTTATCTAGCCATTCCCGGATCAGTGACGCGGTATTAATATCCGTCACTATCCATGAATCAAAGGAGTGAAATTTATTCTCAACCTTGTCCATCGGTTTTTTGAGTTTTCCGGCAAAATGTTCGATATACTTTTGCTTTGGTGTGGATAGCTTTTCTATTTCGGACATGTCCCAATATGCTTTGTCGTCAATAACTTTCTTTAATGTATTGAAAACTTTGGCAAGACCCCCAAACTTGAGCTCGCCCACCAGAGCGAGGAGCTCCTCGTTCTGACGTTTCAGCTTCACCAATTCAGCAAGCGTAGGAACTTCCTTGAGCCCTTTCCCCAGCCAACTGTAGATAGTTGGTTCCGATATACCGTGTTCTTTGGCAGCTTGGGCTACCGGAGCCCCTTCTTCCTTGATTCGCTTCAGTATCTGCTCCTTGATTTCAGGAGCAATGCGATGTGTTTTTTTCATGTTTCCCCATTATATGGTTGCCGACCTTTCTGTTCAATATATGGGGGTCAGTTCACTTTCTCATTGGGAACTTTGAAAAATGCGAATGTGAGATAGTGCATGTATGTTTATATGTGTATTATTTAGCCGTGTTTGATTTCAATCACGTCTCCGTCTTTAACCACATATTCTTTTCCTTCGGTGCGGATAAGACCTTTTTGTTTCGCGGAAACCCAACTGCCGGCCGTAAGTAAATCTTTCCAGTTTACGACGTCCGCGCGGATGAATTTATGCTCAAAATCGGTGTGGATGGTTCCGGCGGCCTGCGGCGCCTTCCAGCCATCTATAATCGTCCACGCGCGGGTTTCGTCTTCTCCTGTGGTCAAAAAACTGATCAGGTTGAGGAGTGAGTAGGCATGAGTTATGAGAGGTGAGAGGTTAGGGGTGGGAGATGAGAGGTCTGCCACTACATAATCTCCTTTTAGATCTTTAATCTTCATTCTTAATTCATCTGTGATGTCCTCTTCTCTTCCATTCAACACAAACAGTTGCGGCTTTGCGGTCAGCAGCCCCAGCTCTTTTAATACCCCAACATTCTCAAGTTTGTCAGGATGTTCTTCTTGTGTTGTGAAGAGAGGGATGCCGGAATTCAGCTGTTGTTTTATTTCTTTGAGCGCGTCGCGCAGGGCGATCTGTATTTTATCGCCGTTGCGGGCGTCGCTTTCTGCTTTAGTAAGCCGTTTTTCAACCGTTTCCATATCTTTAAGAATCAATTCTGTTTCAATCGTTTCGATGTCGCGGATAGGTTGTACGCTGTTGTCTACATGGATTATGGAATCGTTTTGAAAACAGCGTACGACATGCGCGATGGCGTTGGTTTCCCGTATGTGTGTCAGGAACTGGTTCCCAAGTCCCTGCCCCTGGCTCGCCCCTTTTACAAGTCCCGCGATGTCGTAGAATTCCACGATTGCCGGAATTTTTTTGGCGGATTTGCTCATTTCGGCGAGCTTATCCAGCCGCTCATCGGGTACCTGCACGATGCCCACGTTGGGATCTATGGTCGCAAACGGATAATTCGCAACCACGATGTCGTTTTTGGTAAGTGCTTTGAACAGCGAGCTTTTGCCTACGTTGGGTAAACCAACTATTCCAATAGATAATTTCATGTCTCAAATCTACACCAACTTCCGGCGCTTTAACAGTATCGCGTTGAAGGCGACGATGATGGTGGAAAGGGACATGAGCACCGCCGCGACAGCTGGGTCCAGCACGATGCCTTTGAACGCGAGCGCACCCGCGGCAAGCGGCAGGGCGATAATGTTATATCCGCTTGCCCACCAGAGGTTTTGGATCATTTTGGCGTATGTCAGTTTGGATAGGCGTATGATTTTTACGATGTCGCGGGGATCATTTTTGATGAGTATGATGCCAGCCGACTCTATCGCAACGTTCGTTCCCGCGCCCACGGCCACTCCCAGATCCGCAGCGGTTAGCGCTGGTGCGTCGTTGATGCCGTCCCCTATCATCGCCACCTTTTTGCCTCCTTTTTGTAGCTCGTGCACTTTTTGTACTTTTTCTTCAGGAAGCACGCGCGCGAAATACGTATCCAGTCCGAGTTCATCGGCAACTTGTTTTGCGGTTTGTTCGCTGTCGCCTGTTATCATAGCGGATGTGATACCCAGCTGACGGAGTGAGTCAATTGCCTGTTTTGATTCGGCACGAATGGTGTCGGCTATGCCGATCGTGCCCAGCTCCTTGCCATCGGACATAATAACGATGTCATCGCCTCCTCGGTTGCCGACAAATACCGTTTTGCCGTCTATTGTTCCTTCGGCTCCTCTGCCCGGCACTCGTTTGAAGTCGCGTACTTCACGCAGACGCAGATTTCGTTTCGTGGCTTCGGCAAGGATCGCTTTTCCTATGGGGTGCTCCGAATGAGCGTTGACGGATGCTGCGAGTACCAATACTTCATCAGACGTTGCATGCGTTACAGCGAACGATCCTTGTGTGAGAGTTCCTGTTTTATCAAACAAAACCGTGTCCACACCCCGCGCCGCTTCCAGCGCCAGCCGCTGTTTGATGAGAAATCCGTTTTGCGCCGCCTTGGTAGTGGATATGGATGCGACCAGCGGCACGGCAAGCCCGAGTGCATGCGGACACGCGATGACCAGCACCGCTACGAGGCGCGCGACCGCGTAGCCGACTTCGGCTCCCGCGGCGAGCCACGCGATAAACGTGATGATACCGCCGCCCACGGCCACGACCGTTAGGTATAGCGCGGCACGGTCCGAGAGCACCTGCAGGCGTGATTTGGACGCCTGTGCTTCTGCAACAAGCCGCATAACTCCGGCGAGGAATGTTTTTTTCCCGATGTGTGATACTCGCACGGTCAGCGAACCATCGCCGTTTATGGTTCCGGCGATGACCGGATCTCCTTTCTTTTTTGATACCGGGTTTGATTCGCCGGTTACCATGGATTCGTTTATGTCCGATTCACCCTCCATAACCGTGCCGTCTGCGGGGATCTTCGCGCCCGGCCGTACGAGCATCAGATCGTTTTCTTTGAGTTCGGAGAGTGGAATCGTTCGCATGTTTCCGTTATGTATGATTTCAGCTGTGTCAGGAAGGAGTTTTGAAAGCTCTTTCAGCGCGCCCTGCGCGCCCGAAACCGCCCGCATTTCGATCCAATGACCCAACAGCATAATGGTAATAAGCGTGGTGAGTTCCCAAAACAGGGCTTCCGCGCCCGCAAACACCGCGTACACGCTCCACAGGTATGCCGCGCTGATGGCGATGGCTATGAGCGTCATCATACCGGGCATACGTCCGCGAATCTCCCGCCACGCGCCCATAAGAAATACCCATCCGCCGTAGAAAAAGACGGCCGTTCCCAGCACCAACGGCGCGTACTCGGATCCCGAAAAGGAAAGTGGTGTCCAGTGGAGCAGTACGACCGGAACGGTCAGTATCAAACTCACCCAAAATTTCCGCATAAACATCTTCGTGCTGTGTCCCGCATGCTTGCCCCGAGCTCCGTCGAAGGGCTTATCATGTGCCTTTTCTTTTATCAGCCCCATCCCGCATTCCGGACACATGCCGGGTTTGTCTTGTTTGATCTCTGGATGCATGGGGCAGGTGTATATATGTTCCATAATGTGATGTGTAGTTATATTACCATACGAAGCTGCGCGCGATGTCGCCGATTCCCACGATTCTTAATTCAAAGGATTGTGGTCGAGGACGTATCGGGCTGAACACGAGCGATCCTCCGCGATGATGCCCTCCCGCAGGCCCTTCCCATCTGATCGGCTTGTATTCGTTTCCGCCGCTGTCCACGAGAGCCGCCACCTCCGTCATATCCTGCTCCAGTTCAACCGAATGTGTGTCCATAACGACTTCAAACGTCCATTCTGCTGATCCCTCCGATACATCAAGCGGCGTTACCGCTATCGTTACGGATGCCTGTTTGTCCGTTTTTGTTTCCCAGATTTCGGGTGCCGGAGGCCGTATGTATGCCGCTGCCGCGATGATGAGTGCGATGAGTATGTATTTAAGATACCGCATGTTTTTTAAATCGTATGATTTTATTTCCTATGAACGCAATTCCCGCGGCATTAAACAGAATACCAACCCAGAACAATTCCGCTTGGTATTGCGTCACGAATGTCACGATGCCGACGGCGCCGAGCACGGGAAGGATATTTGCCAGGTAGTGCGCACAACAGGAGATCATGGCGGCTGTTGATGTTGTGCCTGTGACCCCCAGCGCTTTCCCTCCCCCGCCCATACCCGCAATGCCTTTACGCAGGTATGTATACAATCCGATCTGTACGCCGAAACCCGCGGCTAAACCGGCAATGAAATACCAGTAATGCGAGAATTGGCCTATCGCGTAATCCCAGTTCGAGACAAGCGACAGCACCAGAAAATATATACCAAGCAGTACAACGGCCGCGCATGTTCCATACAGAAGGGCTTTCATATGTATTTTTCCGGCTGGTTTGCGAATTGCCTTTGGCAATGATCCGAGCAGAAGTGGTACGTCTTTCCGTCGTGTTCGTACGTGATGCCGTCGGCCGACGGCATTCCGCACACGGGGTCTTTTGGAAGTTTTTTATCCACTTCCTCTCTTTTCTTTGTGAGGAATTTAAACATCTTTATGATCGTGCGTATCGTTGTTGCTTTCGTGACCTTTGTGTTTCTTGTGCATGAAGACATGCATCAGCGGGCAGAGCAGAAGCAGTGTGATGAACATTATTGTTTCAAGTTTCATGCCTAATTACTTATTTGACAGCGTATAAATCCTAATTAATTCTCCAACAGCTTTTTTCACTTTTTTACTGTCTCGCATCTGTTCCCGGACATGGGAAATAAGATGGTTTTCCAGCAAAAAAGCATCAAGGCTTTTAAGCGACCTTTGGATTGAAAGCGACTGTTCGAGAAGTTCGGGGCAGTACTCTTCGCGCTCGATCGCCTTTATGAGGCCGTCCAGCTGGCCTCTAATAATCTTGGCGCGATGGACAGACCGTTTTTTTAGTTGTTGTGTAAGCATGCTAATAGGATATACCCCTATACGGTATATGGCAAGCCGGTTGCTGTGGATAACCTACACACCGCATCCGCTTCCCGAATTCTGCTGTTTCGGCACAACAATTTGCTGTGCGATTTTCCGGTATCCGCTTGCACTTGAATAAGCGGCTCCCAGTATGTTTTTTGGTTCTGTATCCGGAGCGTATGCTCTGATGGTTTCGTAGGAGTCCGAAAACCAAAATGTATTGACCGCGAGAGCCGCTTCCCACATATCATTTTCACTCACGCCCTGTGATGCCATAAGCTCCAAAAGCCCCAGCATCGCCATGCCGTGGTTGCAGTCGGGGAAATGTGTGGAGTTGTCGCAGCACGGGCGGTATATGCCTTTGGAGACCTTGTCCACCAGTGCTTGTTGTTCATTCGTAAGTATCATAAATGTATGCCTGCTGTAATGGCTCATGGGATCCCCTTGCGCGATCGTCCAGCCCGCGGTTGACGCGAACCTGCCCGCTCCGCCATAGCGCGGATCCATCATCTCCCCCTCTTCGAGTATGGGATTTTTATTGCCCAGCCCTAGTGCCCAAAATGAGTTCAGGATAACGCCTGCGTTTTCGCGAGTAATGACAAGCTGTTTACTGCTGTTCGGCAGCGGTGTAAATTTCGAAGCGTCTATAACTTCCGTTTCCATAAGCTGTGTTCCCAGATCTTGCCATATGACCGGCAATACAACTCCATCGGGCGGAACAACCAATTGCTCCAGTTCAGACATTTGTATTGGTTCGGGTTGTATCGTGTGCGGCCTCTTTGATTCCACGTATACAACCGTTCCTGCGATAAGCAGCGCTCCGAGCAATATAGCCGCTGGTGTTCGATCTTTAATCATGGCAACAATCTTTTAATTTTTTCATAGTATCTTTGATCGACCATGACTTGCCGTTTCCTATTTCGTTCAGAATGCGCCGCCGTTCCTCACATTCCGCGCAGTGTGGTATGTGCAGAAACTTCGTGATCGCGGCGATCATATCGCCCAATTTGATTTTCATAGAAAGAGTATAAGAATTCCGAGCGCGACCATGGCGATGCCCGTCCATAACTTCATATGCTTCATTTCCTTCTTTTTCCATGTCTGCACTTTTTCTATCAGCTTTGCGTTGCTCGTTAATAGCAGTACGACGACAAGCGGGAGAACGAATATAACGTTGTATAGCAGGAGGTAACCGACCCCTTTCAAGTATGTGCCTGTATCATGCAAAAGCCCCACCACCATGAGGTATGGCCCTCCGGTGCAGGGAAATTCGCACAACCCCACCAGCGCGCCCAGCAAGAAAACGGCCGGCAGGGATGATTTGTGCATGAGTGCGGCAATCTTTTCGTGCGCCACGCGCGGGATTCTGAATCGTATCGGAAACGATGGGAAAAATTCCCCTAGCAGATTTATAATTCCGAATGCGATCAGAATGCCTGCTCCGAGTTTTGCCATAAAATGAGGCGTATTGAACAGGTGCAGTGCCTCCAGCAATCCGAGCCCGATGAGCAGATACACCGCAAAGAGCCCCAGTATGTACGCACTCCCTATTCTGAGGACTCCCCGTCGTGTGGTACCGATACTAAACAGAAATCCTATCGTGATGAGCAGTATGGAGAACGCGCAAGGATTGATGCTGTCTATGAGCGCCGACGCGCTTACCAGCGGAAGAAGAAGCGTGCCTCCGTTGCTGATGTTCCAAATAAATTCGGTCATAGTTATGGAATTACGGTTGCCGCAATAAAGAACTCGACGGGCTCCTTATCTGTTTCAATCCGAATGGTGCGTTCGATGCGGCCGATGCCCGCAGGGCCGTGCGCCGCGGGGTCGAATTCAACATCAATTGTCGCTTCTTCTTGTGGCCGCAGTACGGCATCTATGCTTGGGATAAATCCGTGTCCCGGCATGCCGAACGGGCCAAATTCCCCCCCTGGGTCCGCCGAAGTATTTGTTCTCAATGTCGCGACTGTACACATGCATGAGGTGTACATTTTTTGTATCGTGAGCGGCTCGGTGCCGTCATTGCGCAGGGTGAACGACGTTTGTACGATCCCTTCGGCCATTGAGATTTTTCCGAAGTCGTAGCTATTTTCAGTGGTTTGTGGAGATGCTGTCTGTCCGGTCTCGTTTTGGTTGTTTGGCTGAGCAAGTGTGATTGCTGTTCCGAGTGCGATAATTCCTACCGCGATGCCTATATATGTTTTTTTGGTCATAATTGCATAACAAAAATACGCGTTTCCTTTCGACAAAAGGAATGTGCGTTGATGTTATGCGAGGGTGGGGCTGTTTTCGTGGAGCGAAAGCCAGTGCAACACGCGATCTTTGTAGGTTCGGGCGCCGTACCCCGTAGCGAGCTGTACTCTACTCGCTCTGCTAGGGGGAATAAGTCCCAAGAGAGATACGGCTAAAAGTGCCAGTACTAAAAACAGCGCGATTGAAAAGATTTCAAAAAGCGAGAAGTGTTCGGATATGGTGGTGAATGATGAGACCGCCGCAGGACAATTGCTGTTTTGCATGGCAGAAACCATGCAGCTGCCATGTCCGGTCGAATGGTTCACCCCGTTAGAGACAAGCGCTTTCGACATCGCTGTATTTGTGTCTTCGGTTGAGTTGTCTCTAACGGGGTTCATCTGCATCGTTACGATGCCGAACGTGCCAACGCCCAAGAATATGACAAGCATTGCAATGGCGGCTGTGGATTTCATATCCCATTAAGTATACAAAAAGCGTCTTGATAATTCAAGACGCGAAAAACGATTTAACCGAATATTCCGAATATCGAAAGGGCCATCATTCCTATCATAATCCCAATGAAGCCCAGCAAGAGAAGTGCCGGAGTCCATAATTCAAGCCATTCTGAGAACGTTAGTTTTCTTGAATACTCTATCATGTGATCTCCTGAAATTATGATGAAAAAGCTGTGCGTACTATAACACAACTCTATTCCAATTTCAAGAAGAGGCGTTTGCCTATTTTTATGATGCCGGGAGCGGCGAGATCGGACTTTTGGAGTGTGGCATTGGTGCCCGTATTATGGATTGCCTGTTGCTCAAACAAGCGGGTAAGCTCCGATTTGCTTGTAATAAGTTTTGAACGGACGATTGCGTCAAAATATGTTTCCCCTCCTTCAATCTTGAGTGATGGCATTTTAGCGCCGGAAAGATTTTTTTGTGAAAATTTCTTTTCGAATTTTTCACGCTCTTTTTGTCCTGCTTTGAGCGAGTCCTCATCTATCGCCACGATAAATTGCCCGAGCTGCTTCTTGGCTTCCAGCGGATTGTGTTCAGCAATAAGCCTGAGGTTCTGCAGTTCGGATTTTTTGATGTCGGCAAAAGCCGTAAAGTATGGCACGATGAGATTGTCGGGAATGGACATAATTTTGCCGAATTTTTCTTCCGCGCTTTCGCGCACGGCAATGTAGTTATTGTACGATTTGCTCATTTTTCGGCCGTCTCCGGCGGTTCCCTTAAGCACTGGGGTCGTAACCGCTACTTCAGGCGCTTGATTTCGCGCACGCATAATGGTTCGCGCGTGCGCGAAATTAAGCAACTGATCGCGGCCGCCCACTTCAATGTCGGGGGTTATAATGACAGAATCAACTCCCTGCGCATAGCTGTATATGAGCTCGGCGAGCGTGATTCCCTGTCCTTGCTCGATGCGCTTACGGAAATCCTCGCGCTGGAGAATTTCGGTAAGCGAAAGCTGCTGGAAGTCGGCTATGATATGCGCAAGTGAGAGTTTACCGAGCCATTCGGAGTTGTAGTGGACTTTTGCTTTTCTAATATCCAGGTATGGACCGATCTGCTTGAGGTACGTTCTCATATTTTTCTGCACGTCCGCTTTGGAAAGCCGGCTACGGCCGCTGTCGCGTCCGCTTGGGTCCCCTATCATTGCAGTAAAGTCGCCAATAATGAGTTGAATGATGTGCCCGGCTTTTTGGAATTGGCGAAGCATAAATATGGGCAACAAGTGTCCCACATGCACGTCCGGCCCCGTAGGATCTATGCCGAATTTTATGGTTAATTTATGTCTTGATTTAATGAGCTTTTCCAACTCATCGAATGTTATGCACTGGTCTATTTTTGCGCGCAAAAAATCCAGAAATTGCTCCGGTTCTAGTGTTTTCCAATCGTCGGTATATCGTTTGAAAAAAGTTTCCGAGAGCGCGCCTGCTGTCAGTTCGGTCTGGTTCATATTTATTGAAGTATACTATGATTTCAGCCCTTCGTCTATTTCGGCGAGGATGGACTCCGGGAGCGGCGCACGTGGTTTGGTGACTCCGGGATATCTCCAGGCGGATATGATGCGGAGTTTAGATTCTGAATCAAGTTCAGGATGACGGGCGGAAGATTCTGTAAACATCACCCAGATCTCCTGGCTCCATGACTTCTTGCCGTCTTTGAACTTATATGATGCGGGTTGCATGCACGCGCCGGTGCGCTCAGCTATGCCCTCTTCTACGCGCAAAGGCGTATTGAGCACCCGCCGGACGCGGCTTTCGGAAAGCCCGTAGAAGGCCATTTTGAATTTTGCATGGGAGGTCCACTGAATTTTTGATGGCGAAAGAAGCTGTTTGAGGTTTTTTGTAAACGTCATGCTATACTTACAGTATACTTAAAAAAACTATGTTTAAAAACTGTTCCTGGTGTGTTCCGCATGTGCTGTTGATGGTCATATTGTTCGTTTCGGTCGGATTAATGCTTGGCAGTTCTTTGCAGGAAGCGGCGATTATGGACGAGTTGGCGCATATACCAGCCGGTTACGGGTATGTGAAATACCTGGATTTTCGGCTGAATCCTGAACATCCGCCACTCATTAAAGCTGCCGCCGCTCTACCGCTTTTGTTTATGAAGCTAAACTTCCCCACCGATTTGGATCCGTGGACGACTGCGCTTAATGGCCAGTGGGACGCGGGGAGGCAGTTTCTGTATGAGGTAAACGACGGCCGCGCCGACGAAATACTCTTTATGTCCCGGTTGTTCCCGATCGTGTTTACCATACTTCTGGTGGTGCTCGTGTATGCGTGGTCAAAAAAACTTTTTGGTCCATGGTGGGCGCTTGTGCCCGCGCTTCTGACCGCTTTTTCGCCACACATACTCGCGCACGGGCATTACGTGACGACGGATATTGCGGCATCGCTTGGATTCTTTCTGGGTCTTCTGGGCTTTTGGATCGCGTTTGGTCAAGGCTCGGCCTTGACCGCAAGGCCGGGCCTTGATATGCGTGGGAAGCTGATCGTGGCGGGGCTTTTGTTCGGCATCGCTCAACTTTTGAAGTTTTCGCTTGTCCTTTTGATTCCGCTGTATATCTTTTTTATATTCGCGCTGTGGCTTACCGGTCAGCGAACGTGGAAGCATGCGTGGAAACTTTTCCGCTCGCTTGCGTATGTTTTTGCGGTGGGATTTGCGCTCGTGTGGGCGGTATACATTGTTTTTACATGGAATTATCCTCTGGATAAGCAAATTTCAGATACGACCATTCTTTTGCAGGAGCAGGTATCCAAGGGTTCGGTTGTCGCCAAGATGATTGTTGGTATGTCGGGTGTCCCGATATTCCGTGCAATCGCTCATTACGGTCTTGGGGTCATTATGGTGAGCCAGCGGTCCGCGGGGGGCAATACCGCGTACTTTCTTGGTGAAGACGGCAACGGCGGCTGGTGGCATTATTTCCCTGTGGTATTTCTTTTGAAAGAAAGCTTGCCCGCGCTTTTGATTTTGTTGGGCGGCATATTCTTTTGGATCGGCAGGTTTTTCAAAAACTGGGTTGGGGTGTGGAAGCGGATGTGCTCGTTTGTGCAGGAGCATACGGCGCTCTTCATTATGTTTGTATTTGTCGTGTTTTATTGGGCGTACAGCATTCAGAGTCCGTTGAATATCGGTTTTCGGCACGTGCTTCCCACAGTTCCGTTTCTGTACATTCTGGGCGTGTCTTCGATTAAAAAGTGGTTTGATGCGGCTGTAGTTCAGAGCGGGCTGCGTCATATAGCGCGCAGTGCGCTCAAACATGGTTTGTTGGGCATCATGCTGTTGTGGGTGTTGGTGGAGGCGGCCATGGCATATCCCCACTTCATTTCGTATTACAATGAAGCCGGTGGCGGGAAATGGGGCGGATATGTACATGCCGTGGACTCAAATTACGACTGGGGGCAGGATCTGAAGCGGTTGCAGGAATATGTGCAGGAGCAGAATATACGAAAGATTGCCGTCGATTACTTTGGCGGCGGGCATGTGCCGTACTATGTCCCCAATGCGATCCCGTGGGAAGAATCGAAGGGAAATCCGCTCTCGGAAAATGCGGAGTGGCTCGCGGTCTCTATAAACGAACTTATATACGACATTCATGCGATCGATCCGGAGGGTGCGCAGTATGGGCATCGCAGGTATCGGTGGCTGCAAAACCCGCTCCAGCCGTATGCGCGTATTGGCACCAGTATTTTTGTCTATCGACTTCGATAGTTATTTGTAGTAAATTCGGCTCTCCACGCGCAGGTCTATATACTCAGTGACGCTGGTTTGTATATCCCGCACCGAGTCAACTGCATAGAGCGGGTTGTTTGTGAGATTGAAATAGATGACCGGACTTCCTTGAATAGACGGCGTTCTGAGCTCTTCGAGTATTTCGTTTTCGAGTATTAGAGTCTTGGTTGTCCAGTTGATTTGTTCCAAAAAATCGTATATATGGAACAGATTTTGCAGACCGTATTCGGGAAATATGTGCGTTCCAAGTTGTACGGCTTTGCCGCTTAGGTCGTGTATACGGTAGATAAGGTTTCCTTCCGTTTGGAGGCCGTCCTGGAATGCGATGCCGTTTTCGTCAAACCAGACGCACGAGGTTGCACACCATAGTCCGAACTTCTCCCGTTCGGTTATGTTAATAGACAGACTCCGATCCCTGATCCCCTTTTCAATTTGAACGTCTTTTATCGGCGGGAATGTTTCCAATAGCGATGCGGAAAGTTTTTCGGATTTTAACGCGAATATATTGCGGTTGCCGAATAGCCATGTGGTGAAGGCGGACTGCTTAGCAAAAAACTCTTCCACGTGGCGTTGTACGTCCGATTGCGCGATGGAATGTGTATCGGGCAGACGTATATCCTGTATTTGGAATGCCGTGCTATGCATCAGAAAAAAGAAACCCACCACGAGTACGATGAGTGTAAGTATCCCGACGTAGAAAAACACCTTGCGGCGCTTTTTTGCGCGGACTGCCTCACTTTTCGATGCGACGTAGTCCAACATAAGAGCGCAGGGCTTTAGGGATGCGTATTGATCCGTCTTCTTCTTGGTTGTTTTCGAGTATGGCCATGATGGTGCGGCTCATGGCGATCGCGGTGGCGTTCAGCGCGTGTGCAAACATGCTACTTTCACCTTTCACCTTTATTCTCATCCCTCTTGTCTGATAATCCGTCGTGTTGGAGCAGGAACCGACCTCGCGGTAGGTCTGCTGGCTTGGGATCCAGGCATTGATGTCGAACTGCCGCGCGTCGGTGGAACCCATATCGCCGGTGCATATGGCGGTTATCTGGTACGGCATCTCCAATGCCTGCCAGAGCTTTTCCTGCATGCTCAGCAAAAATCGGTGTTCTTCCTCGGATTTTTCCGGATGCGCGAACGAATACATTTCCACTTTATCGAATTGGTGTACGCGGAACATCCCGCGGGTGTCCCTGCCGTAGCTGCCGGCCTCGCGTCTGAATGAAGGCGAGAATCCCACATACCGTTTTGGAAGCTCGGTCTCTGAAAATGTTTCCTGCATATGCAGTGGTCCCAGCGTGTGCTCGGCGCTTCCGATGAGGTATAGATCGTCCTTTTGGATATAAAAGGCATCATCGTCCTGTATAAAACGATGCTTGCCCATAGCGCGCATAATGTCTGGCCGTGCCATGACGGGCGGTATAACGGGCGTAAACTCCTCTTTAGTGAGTGTTTCGATTGCGAATTGCGTGAGCGCGAATTCCAACATAGCCCCCGCGCCTTTGAGGTAATAAAACCGTGCTCCGGCAACCTCTGCCGCTTTTTGTGTGTCTATAATGCCCAACCGTTCGCCGAGCTCTAAATGATCTTTGGGGGTGAAGTCAAACTTTGGTATGTTGCCCCATGTTTTGACGACTACATTTTCGGATTCGTCTTTACCCATGGGTACGTCATCGAATGGGATGTTTGGAAATTCCAGCAGAAGATCATTGCGATCCGATTCCAGTTTTTCCAGCTCTGCTTCAATTTTTTTCACTTCTTCCTTTAACCTTGTCCCTCGTTCCTTGTCCCTTGCCGCTGCTGCCTTTTTCTGCTCTGCGCGCAGCTGCTCTACCAGCTGTGTTTTTTCTCTCCAGGCGTTATCTGCGTTCTGGAACTGCTTGAGCAGAGAGTCGTCTTTGTTTCGCTTTTTAAGCGCTTCGGCTACCTTTTCGGGCGATTTTCGTATGAGTTCTATGTCTAGCATATTTTTTTGTCATTCCGTGCTCCGACACGGAATCCATTTGTTTTCAGTATATCGCCTTTGTCATTCTGAGTGCAAGCGAAAGAACCCCCTCTAAAAAAAACATCCTTAAATTCTCAAGTATTTAAGGATGTTATTATAGGACTTATTCGGCCGAATAGGTCCTACTACAAATATCAACCAAGAAGTTCGTCTGCTTTGGATTCAATCATCTCTTTGATTTTATCCTCATCAATTATAGCGTTTATAATTGAACTTGATGGGCGTGCTGAAAGAATGATTTCTTTATCTCCGACCTCAATCATTCCTTCAATTCTTGCTCCCATGAGTCCCTTCTTTACTTTAAAAGAAAAGGTCATGGTATTTCCATGCCAGTTTTTTTCTGGATCTTTTATTTTTATTCCATAAGGCTTTTTATGAGCTCCGAGAGGAAGGAGTCAATTCTTTTTTTTGCTTCAGATGCCCCCAACGTGTGTCTTTTTGCTATCTTCAATGTTATCTCCTTGATTATTAAATGGATATATATGGTTCAAATTTCTGTTCCTGATTATACACTACTTTTTATAAAACACAAATGCACATTCTTCGGCGATCGGTGGAAAACACGTAATTCAGAAATCAGCATCGTCTCTCTTCTTAGGACTTATTCGCGCGCCGTGGTGCCCCGTAGTGAATTTTGTTCTACTACTGGGGAATAAGTCCTGGGCAAGGAATAGTCCTACGAGGCTCAGCCTCGTAGGACTTGGGATTCACCAAGGGCTTCGGCGGGCAGGCAAGTGCGGAATGACAAAAATCTCTCCCCCTTTGGGTACTCTCTTTAGAAAAGAGAGAATTCAGTGTGAGTCAGCGTCTTCTCTTCATCGGAGGAAAAAAGACGGTTTCGCGGATGGGGCGGCCGGCAATGACGCTAAACAGGCGTTCGGAGACGCCGAAACCGGTAGCCGGCGGCATGCCGTAGGAGAGCGCTTCGATAAATTCTTCATCCAACCGTTGGGCTTCTGTATCCCCTTTTTCGCGTAGCTTCATTTGTTCCTCAAATCGGGCGCGCTGGTCGGCAGGATCGTTGAGTTCGGAAAATCCTTTGCCCAACTCGGTGCCGTACGCCATCACCTGGAATCGTTCCACGATGAGCGGATTTTTAGACGAGCGTTTGGCAAGCGACTCCACGAATACGGGCGGATCTATGAGGAATGAGGGCGCGGTGAGCTTGGGGCGAACCGTTTTTTTAAAAATAAGGTCTATGAGGCGGCCCTTTTCAGCATATGGTTCAAATTTTAATCCAAGTTCCCGTGCCCGCTTGCGCAGATCGTCGACTGAGCACGTGAGCGGATCAAGCTTGTTCTCTTTTTTGAATGCATCGCAGTAAGACACCTTTTTCCATGGCTTCGTCCACTCGGGGCGGTTGCCGAATGTTTGTTTGATAACGTGTAGATACATTTTACGAACGAATTTCATAAGCTCGTTATAATCGGCGTATGCCCAGTAGAATTCAAGTTGGGTGTAATCCTGGAGATGTTCGGCGTCCATGCCTTCGTTTCTGAATATCCGGCCGATCTCAAATACCCGCTCATATCCGCCGACGAGCAGTTTTTTAAGCGTTATTTCGAGCGATATGCGGAGATAAAAGTCCTCATCCAGCGCGTTGTGGTGCGTTTTGAAGGGCTCCGCCTCGGCTCCTCCGGGGGTTGCTTCCAGCACAGGAGTTTCAACCTCCAAGAAATTTTCTTTAATCAGGAATTCGCGGAACGATTGCCAGAATACCGATTTTTTAATAAAAAGGTCGCGAATTTCATCGCTGAGCGTGAGGTCCAGATACCGTTTGCGCAAGATTGTTTCCGGATCTTCCACTCCATAATATTCCGATGGTAGCGGAAGTATTGCTTTCACGATGATGCGAGCCGATGCCGATTGCACGCTTTTTTCTCCCTTTTTGGTCTTCAGGACGCCGCCACCCGCTTCAATAAAATCGCCGATATCAAGAGTTTTTTTGAGGTCTGCAAACCCTTTTGTTTCCTTCTTAGAAAGGATGACTTGCAGTTTGCCTGACCCGTCCTTAACGTCCGCGAATATAATATTTCCCTGATCGCGAAGGGACATAACCCGACCGACTATAGATATTCTTTTCCTGCTTGTCGAAAGTTTTCCAAAATCCTTCAGCACCTCTGCGGTCGTGTGGGTGCGCTTTACGACAGCCGGATAAGGATTATGACCGCCGGCAACAATCTTGTTGAGTTTTTGTTTCCTCTCGTTGATGATCTCTTCGAGCATATGTTAGTCAATGGAAAGGATTCTGTATTCCATTATACCCTTGGGGGTTCTGACGGTTACAGAGTCGGTTATTTTTCTCCCCAAAAGCTCTTTGCCCAGCGGCGAGATGTTTGAAATCTTGCTGTTGAGCGGGTCGGCCTCTTCTGAGCCGACAATGGTAAAGGTGTGACTTTTGCCGTCTTTAGCTTCTACGGTGACGGTGTGGCCTACGTGCACGATATCCTTTGTCTTTGCTTTCGTGATGATCTGGGCGTTTTTTATAAGTTCTTCAAGCTGTGCGATCTCACGCTCAAGCTGTTCTTGGTCTTCTTTGACGGTCGCATACTCAAAGTTCTCGGAGAGATCTCCATATTCCTTCGCTTTTTTGAGGCGTTCCGCTATCTCAAATCGCTTTTCGGTCTTGAGTGTTTGGAGTTTTGTTTTCAGTTCCTCGATTTTTTCCTTGCTTAGATATGCTTCTTTCATCCCGTTAGAAGCCGATCTTTATATACTAACAAAGTATTTTCAGATGGCTTGATTTTTTATATTCCCGCTTTTGCTATGCAATAAATTTTTTTGTAAAAAATTTATTGCCCAAGGCTTCTAACGGGATTCATACTTTATATAATCCTCTTATTTGTTTGATTTTTATTTTAAAAACTTCTAGAAAAAATTTTATATAGTCAAGTGGTCTCACAAGGGACCGGATATCATTTACCCATGTAACTGGAATTTCTTTTACACGAAACCCGCGTTCCTTGGCGATGACAAGCGCCTCTACATCGAAGCTCCATTTTAGGCAAGTTATTTTTGAAAAAATTTCCAACGCTACTTTTTCGGTAAACGCCTTGAATCCGCATTGGGTATCAGGCACGCCTCGCAATAAAAGAACTTGTATAACCAGATTTCCTGTGTCTCCTAAGAGCCGTTTGTACCATGGCTGAGGCGGCACCATTTTTGCTCCTTCCACGTCGCGTGATCCGATAACGATGTCGAAGTCCGAAAAATGCTGCTCCATAAGAAAGAAGTGTTCGATGCTCGTGGAATTGTCGGCATCCGTGAAAAGGCGGATCTTGCCGGTTGCTTCGAGCATTCCTTTCTGTACCGCGGCCCCTTTGCCCTGCGTTCGGCATTCTATGACGCGCACGTTCTTTACGAATTGCGCGAAGCGCTTGGCTATCTCGCGGGTGGCATCTTTGGAATTATTATCCACCACAATGATCTCGTACGGGAATGAGACGTGCGACAAGTGCTTGTCTATGTCCAGAAGCGTGTCGGGCAGGCGCTTTGCTTCGTTATAGCACGGAATGATAACCGACAAATACGGCTGTTTCATATTGAAAAAAGTGTATCGTATTTATGCCGTCAGTACAACTGTGCTATTTGCCAAAATCGCTACTGTGTGTTCAAAATGAGCGGCCAGGCTTCCGTCAGCCGAGGTGTAGCTTTCGTCGCCTTTTTGCACAACGCGCTCCGTGCTGATACTGAACATCGGCTCGATGGCGAGCACCATCCCCTCTTTTATTTTACTGCCGGTTCCTTTTGTGCCGAAATTGAATATGACCGGATCTTCATGTAGCTCGTAGCCGACGCCGTGTCCGGTGAGTTCTTTGAGCACGTGCATACCGTGTTTTTTTGCCGTACGCTCTATTTCGTAGCCAATGTCGCCTATGTATTTTCCTTTTTTTGTGGCGGCAATCGCCTTGTCGAGCGCTTCTTTTGTCGCGGACAGAAGCGCGCGTGCTTTCGGCGATATCCGGCCGATGCCGACGCTAAGAGCTGAATCGGTTATGAATCCTTCGTACGAAATTCCCATATCGATCTTTAGGACGTCCCCTTCTTGCAGGAGTCGATTGGATGGGATACCGTGCACGACGGTTTCATTGAGCGATGCGCATATCGCGGCAGGAAACGCGCGTTTGGCTCCCTCGGGTTGGTAGCCCAGAAATGCTGGACGCGCCCCGTGTTCTTTACATAGCTTGATCGCCTGTTCGTTCAGTGCCGAGAGAGGCACGTCTTTTTTTGCCATCCGCGCGAGATTACGCAGTATGGCGGCAAGAATCTTGCCTGATTGCGCAAGGTACTCGATTTCGGATGATTTCTTGAGTAATATCATAGATATCTAATGCGAATGATACGAATGCAAAGTGCGAATGCCGCGAATAAACTCTCAATCAAGAAGCGAATCTATTTTTTTTGAGATATGCGTGAATATTTTGTATGGAAGCGGTTTGGCTGAGATGGTTCGGATTGTAAAGCCCTTTTTACGCAAACCTGCGAATATGGGAAGTGTCCGGTTTTCATACTCTTTAAAGCGTTCACGAATAATTTTTTCAGTATCGAGCGATCGTTTGTAGAGCTTTCCGCCGCAAAACGGGCATTTTTTTAGTTTCAGGTTCATAGCTGCGCCCAGAAGCGGCATCTTGCATACACTGCATACGACTCTTTTTTTATTGCGCTCAGCCGCCGTTTTTTCTGGCAAATCTAGCTTGAATATGAGTACGCGGTTTTTGCCGTATGTTTTGGTCAGCATATCTGCAACTCCTTTTTTAGACTTCGTGCCGAATGTCTCATACTCGGTGCGTGGAGAACCGCTGAATATAATTGATTCCTTTTGACGCGCGAGTCGGTTGATCTGTGCGGTTGTGATATTAAGCACAACGGACGGATCCACAAGAAGTCCGGTTTCAAACTCATGACGTGCTTTTTTAGCACCCGCGCTGTTTCGTGTGATTGGGTCGTAAATATAGCGTTCAATATACTTGCCGGTATTGAAATGCACCATGCCATATTTTTGCGCGATCAATTCGGCTTGGGTGCTTTTCCCTGAGCCCGGTGATCCGAAGATGATGACAGCAAATGGTTTATTCGAAGCCTTCATACTCCCTCATGATAAGCTGGGAATTGATTTGGCGCAAGACTTCGAGGGCTACTGAAACCACGATGAGCAGTGCCGTGCCTCCGAGTGAGAGGAACGTAATGCCGGTCACGATGGTGGTTATATTTGGAAGAATCGCGATGAATCCAAGGAACAGAGCTCCCCAGAGGGTGATGCGAGTAATAATTTTTGAAAGATATCCCGCAGTTTGTTCGCCGGGCCGTATGCCCAGCACCACTCCTCCCGAGCGCTGGAGATTTTTGGATATTTCTTTTGGATCGAATGTAATAGCGGTATAGAAGTATGTGAACACGACCACAAGCACGAAGTATGCCGCCGCGTAGATATATTGGTTATTAAATATATCCTGCACGAAATCGTTAAGGGTTTTTGAAAGGTCCGATGAAAAGAACGCGATTGCCTGCGCGAAAAATTGCGGGAACAGCAATACCGAGATGGCGAAGATGATTGGAATCACGCCCGCCTGGTTTACTTTGAGCGGAAGATAACTGGAAACTCCCCCATACATTTTGTTTCCCCGCACGCGCTTTGCATAGGTAATGGGCACTTTGCGTTCGGCTTCGTTTACGAATACAACTCCTGCGATGACCACCACCGCGATGGCAATGAACGCGATGTAGGTGGTAAGGACGGTGGGATCAAATGTGGCGATGGCGTTCTGTATGGTGCCAGGAATGCTCGCGACGATGCCAGCGAAGATGATTAGTGACACGCCGTTTCCAATTTTCTTTTCGGTGATGAGGTCCCCGATCCAGACGAGTATCATGGAGCCGGCGGTTATGATGATGGTATCACCCGCTAATTGGGCAAATCCGACGTTTGGGATGACCTGTTGGGATATTAAAAGTTGCAAAAATCCATAGCCGGACAGGAATGCCAGCGGCACAGTGAGATACTTTGACCATCGGCTGAACTTCGCGCGACCGGCGCTTCCCTCTTCATAATACATTTGTTTCAGCCGGGGAAAGATCATAGTCAGAAGCTGCATAATGATGGTAGCCGTAATATACGGGCCGACACCAAGCATGGCGATGGACAAGTTTGAAAGGCCGCCTCCGGAAAATATGTTAAAAAAGCCAAACAGCTGGTTGCCGGCAAAGAAGCCCTGCAACTGACTTGTGTCCACATCGGGGATCGGAATCGCAGCCATTATGCGGAAGACGATTAACAAGCCGAGCACGATAAAAATGCGTTTTCGGAGGTCTTCGATTTTGAAAATTTGTAGAAATTTTGACATGGTTTTCTCTGTCATTCTGAACGCAGTGAAGAATCTATTGGTTTCTTTGGGATCCTTCGCTTCGCTCAGGATGACCCCTTTGGGGTCACTTTGCCGCCCGCTTGTTCTATTTTAGCACGAGCAGCCGCGGATGCCGAGATGCCTTCAATTTCTTTTGCCGCGGTTATAGTTCCGGTTGCAACAATTTTTACCTGTCTACGGGGATCGCGAAGCAGGCGCTTTTCAATAAGCAATGCGGGTGTAATTTTGGTCTCCTGCATCTTCTGTAGCGTATCCAAAGAAATCGCGAACGCGGGAAGTGACTTAGGTTTGTTTTTGTTTTTGCCGTGTCCGCGTTTCTTTGGTATGCGCAGAACGAGGTCTCGGGTTGCCGGACGGATGCGGTGTCCTGCCCTGGATTTCTGCCCTTTTTGGCCTTTGCCTGACGTGGTACCGCGCTTACCTCCGCGTCCAACACGCTTTTTATTTTTTCTGTTCTTATTTTTTAGCGTATGTAGTTGCATAATCTTATGATTTAATGCTCTTTAGCGCTTCTATGGTTGCAAACGCGTTGGTCAGCTTGTTTTTTGTTCTGCCGATGCATTTTGCGGTCGCGTCACGAACGCCTGCCATTAATAGCACGGTGCGAACCGCTCCTCCCGCTTTGAGTCCCGAGCCTTTCTTCGCGGGCTTGAGAAGCACTCGGGCGGCGCTTGATTTGGCAAGGGTTTCGTGGGCAATGGTCGTATCTTTCATAGGCACTTTAAACAGCTTCTTTTTTGCCTGATTGCGGGCTTTTTCAATAGATTTGGCGACGTCGGCCGCCTTGCCCATGCCGATACCCACCAGTCCTTTTTCGTTTCCAAGCACAATGGTGGTCCGGAATGAGAAGCGCTTGCCGCCCTTAACCACGCGGGTTACGCGCCGGATGTCTATTGTTTTTTCCTTATATTCACTCTTTATTTCAGGGCGCTTTGCACGATGCTGTCTACGTTGTTCCATGTTTTTGTTTTGAGTTGTGAGATACTCACGTTATATTTTAATGCCGTTTTTTCGGATTTCATCCGCTATTTTTTTAATGCCGCCGTGGTACTGGTATGCTCCTCTGTCGAAGATCGCCAATTCGACTTTCATTTTCTTAAGCTTCGCGGCGAGGGCTGAGGCCGTTTTGCCGAATGCGATCGTGTTATGTGCTGAATCATCGATTGCCTGCAGATATACGTATTTGTTGCTCTTAAAAACCGAGATACGAGGCCGCGCGGAAGTACCGAACAATTTTGATCGTGTTCTCTCTTTTCGCCTTGTTTCTTTTTTATTCTCTTCTTTGTGTTTGTTCATATCTTTCATACGGTATACCGTATACTGTATACCGAATACCGTTATTTTGTTGTTGCCGCTTTCTTGCCTGCTTTGCGGCGAATAATCTCCCCTTCGTACCGAATGCCTTTTCCGAGGTACGGCTCCGGCTTTTTGATCTTACGAATATTTGCGGCGGTTTGTCCTACTTTTTCTTTATTGATGCCGGTTACGGTTATTTTATTCTTCTCAACGGTTATGGTGATGCCTTCGGGTATCGGAAATACAACCGGATGCGAAAAACCCACCCGGAGCTCAAGATTCTGTCCCTGTACTGCCGCGCGGAATCCTACTCCCTCCATTTCGAGCGTTTTGGTATAGCCTTCGGTTACGCCGATGATCGCTCCCTGCAGAAGTGAGCGCTGCGTGCCCCAGTTCATGCGCGCCTGCTTGTCGGATGATGAAGTCTGGAAAGTTATAGCGTTCCCCGACTGCGTTACCTCAACACCGCGCATTTTAGGCACGTGTAGGGTCCCTTTTGCGGCCGTGACCTCGTAACTTTCATCCGCGAACTCCACGTGTACGCCCTCTGGTATTTCAATTGGTTTTTTTCCGATTTTAGACATATTACCAAATGTTAAACAGAATTTGTCCGCCGATTTTTTTTGTTCTCGATTCCTTTCCGGTCATAATTCCCTGTGAAGTGGATACGACCGAAGTTCCGTAACCCTGCCGGATGGGCCTGATTTCGTCTTTCTTTACGTACAGGCGACGGGATGGGGTGCTCACAAATTTTACGTCTTGGATCGCGGGCTGCCCGTTTTTGTATTTTAGCTGTATATCAAAAAACTTTTTTGGGTTCTTCCCTTTCTTTTCGAACGAATCGATGAACTCTGATGTGGAAAGCACCGTAAGCACTGCTTCGTTCAGTTTGGAATACGGAAATCGCACCGTTTCTTTGTGCAGTGCGGAAGCATTTTTTATTTTTGTCAGAAGTTGAATGTAGCTCATATTACCATGATGATTTCTTTATTCCCGGTATTTCGCCGCGTGATGCCATTTCTCTGAAGCAGATTCTGCACAGTCCGAAATCACGCATAAAGCCGTGCTTTCTACCGCAGCGGAAACATCGACGGACTGATCGCGTCGTGTATTTCGGCTTTTTATCCGATCGTGCGATTGTTGATTTCTTTGCCATGATTGTGTTGCGTGTTATGTATCTGTCATTCTGAACGCAGTGAAGAATCTTCTTGATTTCTTTGGGATCCTTCGCTTCGCTCAGGATGACAACTACATTGTCATTTTTTGAATCTAAACCCTAATTTCTTATACACTTCAATCGCTTCGTCGCGATTTTTCGCATTCCGCATTGCGCAGGTTATTTGCAGGCCGAAATTCGCCGCGGACGTTTCCTGGCTTATTTCCGGGAAAACCACATGCTCTTTCAGGCCGATGTTCAAACTACCCTGCGCGTCTATATTTTTCAAGTCCAATCCTTTAAAGTCACGCACGCGCGGGAATACTACTTTGTTCAGCTTGTCCAAAAACGCTTGCATACGCTTACCGCGCAGGGTGGTTTTAAGCCCGATAGTTTGGCCTTGGCGCAGCTTGAATCCAGCGATGGACATTCGTGCCGGACGGCGCGACGGTTTTTGGCCCGTAAGTGATGCAAGCTCTTTTTCGATTTCGGGTAGTGTTTTTTCGAATGACGGATGCTGTGATGCCCGCCCCAGCCCGACGTTAACGACCACTTTTTCGATATATGGAAGTGAATGAGGATTTGCCATAGTTATGCTTTCATTACGTTTGAAATGTGTATTGAACGTGCCGCTTCAATGACCTGGCCTTTTTCCTGCTGCGTCTTGGGGCGTACGTGTTTTTTATACACGTTAATTCCCTCCACGAGCACGCGATCGTTTTTGCGATCTACGCGCAAAACTTTGCCGGTCTTGTTGCGGTCTTTTCCGGTGATTACTTTGACTGTGTCTCCTTTTTTTATCTTGTATTTCATATTACGTGTTGTGAGTAGTGAGTATTGAGTAGTGAGATTCGCCCCACTACGCATAACCCACAACTCATTTTTCATACAATATCCTTTGCCATGGTAACGATCTTTTCAAACCCACGATCGCGTATTTCGCGCGGGATCGGGCCGAAGATGCGTGTCGCGCGGGGTTCATTTTTTGCGTCAATGAGGACCGCGGCATTTTCATCAAATCGGATGTACGATCCGTCCTTGCGGCGGAGGGCATTTTTTTGACGTACGATGACTGCCCGAACCTTATCTTTTTTTAAAATTTGTTTGCGGGGCTCGGCGACCTGAACCGAAGCGATTATTACGTCACCGATTTGCGCGTAGCGGCGGCGGGTTGCTCCAAGTACGCGGAAACAGCGAATAATTTTCGCTCCTGAGTTGTCGGCTGTTTTTAGAATGGATCGTTCTTGAATCATGATAATAAATAAGATTTACAGTTCGCTTTCGGTATCGTTTTTCGGTTCTTTTTCTCCGTGTGTTATATCCTGTTTCTTGGATAGCAATTTCACTATTTTCCATCGTTTATCTCTGGACATAGGCCGAATCTGCATAATTTCCACGATGTCTCCCGTGTGATAGGCATTTTCTTCGTCGTGCGCTTTGTATTTTTTTGTTACGGCAAAATACTTTTTGTACACGGGGTGCTTTTTCTGGCGCGTGACGGCAACTACACGTGTTTTGTGCATTTTGTCGGAAACCACCGTACCCTCCAATGTTCGTTGTATCGTTTTATTATTTTCCATTTTGAGATTTTAACTTGTCACTTATTGTCGTCAGATGTGTCGCGATATCCTTACGCAATGCCCGCAGTTCTTTTACGTTTGCCGTCTTGCCTGATTTCAGGTCGAAGCGAAGCCGCGATGATTTTTCTTTCATATCCGCGACTGCCTGCTGAAGTTCGTGCACGTCCTTTTTTTTGATTTGTTCCAATGCGTCCTTTTTCATATTTATTTGGTTACGATGCGGGTTTTGACCGGCAACTTGAATCCTGCCTTGCGGAGCGCTTCGCCTGCCGTTTCGTTCGGAATGCCGTCTATTTCAAAAAGCATTCTGCCCGGCTTGACCGGAAACACATAATGATCAACAGATCCTTTTCCGCCTCCCATAGTCAGTTCCGGAGGGCGCTGGGTAATAGGCTTGTCCGGAAATATGCGTATCCATACTTTGCCTCCCCGCTTCGTGTAATTATTTATTGCTTTACGAGCCGCCTCAATCTGTTTCGAACTTACATATGCTGCGCTTACCGCTTGCAAGCCCATGCTTCCAAAATCCAACTTCGTACCGCGCGTTTCAGTGGTTCGCTTGCGCGACCGTCCTTTCTGCCATTTTCGATGTTTTGTTTTTTTAGGCTGTAACATAATAGTAGTTGTTAGTTATCAGGTTATAAAGTCTAAAGCTGGTATACTAAATAACTATTTTTTTTGAAATACTTCTCCTTTATATATCCATACCTTAATGCCGATGGTGCCGAAGGTGGTGAATGCAGTTCCTTGTGCGTAATCGATGTCGGCGCGCAACGTTTGTAGCGGCAAGCTTCCGAACGCAACCTGTTCTGTACGCGCGATTTCTGCGCCATCAAGCCGACCGCCTACCTTTATCTTTGCTCCCTTTACGTCTCGGTTTTGTGATATGCGTTCAAGGTACTTTTTAACGGTTCTACGAAAGGGCAATCGTCTTTCGAAATCGGTTGCTATCTGCTGGGCGATGATGGCGCTGGATACTTCATTACGCTTTATTTCTTCTATGGAAAGCTGTAGTACAACCGCTTCAGTATTCCCTTGGGTTCCTCGCAGGTTATTTAATTTCTGCTCGATTTCTTTGGTCAGCTCTTCGATTCCCTTTCCGCCACGCCCGATAATAAGCCCCGGTTTTGCCGCGCGAATAAGCACACGGATATTGTTGGCCGTTTTTTCGATAGTGATTGAATCGATTCCCGCTACGCCGATCTTTTTCTGGACGATGGTGCGGATCAGATGGTCTTCCCGCAGAGCTCCTTCAAACTTGAACTTCTTGGGAAGCCATCGGGATGCGTACTCTTTTGTGATTCCTGTTCGGAATGATGTGGGGTTAATTTTTTGTCCCATGATTGCAAATTTGTTTAATGGTTATGGGTGTGGATGCTGGTATGGTTTGTTGGTTCAGTTTATAGTCTTTACTCTGCCCCTGACTCTAAACCATACTAGCTTCTATACCTTTTACCTATATGTTACCTATATGCTTTTTCTACGGAATGTTCGCTTCAAAAATCCTCCTTTTTGCGACTTTTGCTCTACTTTTGTTTCTGTTTTTGCCTCCTGTTCTTTTTCTTCCTGCACATCCATCTTCTTTTTCGGCTTGTCGGTTTTTATTTTATCTTTTTGTGCTTTCTCTTTTTTAGTAACCACAAAGCCCGATTGTACACTTTTTTCGGTCTCTTGCAATACGAGCGTTACATGGCTGGTCTTTTTTTGGATAGGCGTTGCACGGCCCTGGGCGCGGGGTATCCAGCGCTTGAGCATGGGGCCACCATCTACCCTAATATCGCGTACGATAAGCTTAGTTTCATCCAGATTCTTGCTTTTTGCGTTCGCAATCGCCGATTTTAGAAGTTTTAAAAGAGGACCCGCCGCTCTGCGCTCATGGCTAAACAGCTGAGCTGCAGCACGTGAAACGTCCATTTTCTTTATGGAATGGGCGACGAGGCGCATTTTGCGCGGCGCGATACGAACGTGATTCAGTTTTGCCGTTGCTGTTTTCATAGGTTATTTTTTTGCCGCAGGCGCGGGAGCCGCTCCTTTTTCTATCTCCTTTTGCATCTTTCCTCCGTGGCGAACGAATTTTCTCGTCGGCGAGAATTCACCGAGTTTGTGCCCGATCATTTCTTCACTCACGCGCACGGGAATAAAGTTTTTGCCGTTGTGCACTTCGAATGTATAGCCAACCATTTCAGGTGAAATATCGCATGCCCGCGCCCATGTTTTAATGGGGCCTTCGTCCGGCTTCTGCTTGCTTATTTTTTTTGCGATATTTTGGTCGATGTATGGACCTTTTTTGATACTCCTTGTCATAGTTTTATTCCGGTATTCCGTATACGGTATACCGTATACCGCATGATTATTTACGTCTTTTAATAATCATGCTATTCGACCACTTGCCTTTTTTCCTTGTTTTTCGGCCTCCAGTAATATTGCCCCAGATATCTTTGGGCCGTTTTGTGCCGCGTTTCTGTTTTCCTTCTCCTCCTCCGTATTTATGATCCACCGGATTCATGGCGCTTCCGCGTACAGTCGGACGTATGCCGAGCCAGCGTGAGCGGCCTGCCTTGCCGATTGTGGTTAGCGAATGATCCATGTTAGCGATCTGGCCGATGCTTGCCATGCAGGTCCACAATACTTTGCGCACTTCGCCGGATGGAAGCTTGAGTGTGGTATAACCTTCGTCGTTTGCGAGTACTTGAGCGTACGCGCCCGCGGATTTTATAAGTTGTCCTCCTTTGCCCGGATTAAGCTCCACGTTATGCACTTGGTAGCCGACCGGAATATTTTTCATGGCCATACGGTTTCCTTCTTTCAGGGGCGCTTTATCCTTCGTGATGACCTGGTGTCCCGGACGCATGGTCGCAGTTGCAAGAATGTAGGCGCGCACGCCATTTTCATATACGACGCGTGCGATGAAGGCGGTGCGATACGGATCGTATTCTATCCCCTCGACGCGTCCTTGTACACCAAGCATTTGCTGCTTGAAGTCGATTATGCGGTAAAGCTTTTTGTTTCCGCCGCCTTGGTGGCGCATGGTGATCCGCCCGGCGCTGTTGCGCCCCGCACGTTCTTTTAACTTCTTTGTGAGCTTCTTGAGCGGCTTTGAGTGCGTCAAAACTTCCCCGTATGAAACGGATGTCATGTGCCTGCGTGATGGGGTTGTTGGTTTAAATTTTTTCATGAAAATTTACATAATCCTAATTTACAAATGCATTCGAATGCTTCAAATATTCGGATGAGCATAATTCGAATGATCGCATGCTTTCGGATACTTTATGTTTGTCCTGTTAATTCGATTTTCTGGCCTTCTTTAAGGGTTACGACGATCTTTTTGTACAGTCCGGTACGACCGATCTTGCCGCGCCAACGTCGCATTTTTGAAGTTCCCGCAAGTGCCCGTGCGTTCGTGCACGTTACGTCGTACAATTTTTCGATCTGTTTGACCGCTTCTGTCTTAGACATTTTTTTTGGCGCTATGAATACGTATGTGTTTTCCTCGGACATTCGGAGCGTTTTTTCGGTCACGTGAGGTTTGGTGATTGAGGAGTGGGACGTAGTCGTCATTCCATGTGAGCTTGTCATCCCGTGCTCGCCACGCGATCCACTCTGTCTCCCCGCCTTCGCGGGGACTTCGCTTCGCTTCGCTTTTTCTTCAGTTTTCTTTTTAAAAATACTCATTTTGTTTCTTTAAGTGATTTTTCCTTGACGATAAAGTGACTCGTAAGCTCTGGAATTGCCTGCTTGGTTATGAACAGTGCGTTTGGGCGTGCCACGTCCACGATGCTCAGCGATTTTGCCGCGACACAGGTTAGCTTGGGAACATTTCGAGCCGCAAGGAAAACTTTCTTGTCTTTGGACGATGTAACGACCATTATGCTTCCAAACTCTGTTCGAAGATTCTTTGTTTTGGTCGAAAGCTCCTTTGTTTTTGAAAATGTTTCAGGCGTAATACCTTCCAGTACGAGCACCTTTCCGTCGCTGAATTTTTTTGACATAAGCGAAAGCAAGGCTGCAACTCTCATCTTTTTATTGATCTTTTTTTCGTACGATTTTTCGGCTATCGGGCCGTGTGTTACACCTCCGCCAATCCATATCGGTGAACGAATGGATCCATGGCGAGCGCGTCCGGTTCCTTTCTGGCGCCAGGGTTTCTTCCCTCCCCCTCGCACTTCGCTGCGATCCTTTGTTTTTGCCGTCTTTTGTCTGTTGTTGGCCAACTGTGTCACGATCGCCTGCTGTACAAGCGCCGGCTTCCAAGCCACATTAAACAATCCGTCTGAAACGGTTATTTCTTCTGTTTGTTTCTTTTCTAAATTATATATGGGGACTTTCATGATAAAAATAATTTTGAATTTTGAATTTCTAATTTCGACTCAATTTTGAATGACCGAAATTTCGAAATTAATATATTAGGATTTGATTCGAAATTCGGAACTCGAAATTCTAAATTTATATTCTACATCTTCTGTATATACACGACCGTTCTCTTATTTCCCGGCACTCCTCCTTTTACGTAGAGCAGGTTCTTTTCGGCATCAATCTGCACGATAGGTATATTTCTCAGGGTGACGGTCTCGTTTCCCATTCGGCCCGCCATTGGCTTATTCGGCATTACGCGCTGCGGAGCGGTTGCTCCAAGTGAACCCGGCGCTCGATGTCTGTTCTTTTGTCCGTGCGTTTTTGGTCCGCCGTGGAAACCATGGCGTTTCACGACACCTTGGAATCCGCGTCCTTTTTCGATTCCTGTGATACGGAGCTTGTCTCCTGTTTGAAATTCGGATACAGTCACAATCTTCCCAACCTCATACGCATCTTGTGTTCGGAATTCGTGAATGTATCTGAACTTGAGAGGTGAGTTTTGAGTTGTGGGTTGTGGAATTTTCTTTAGATGACCCGCCATTGGCTTATTTACTTTTTTAATGGACGAGTCAAATCCCACCTGCACGGCAGCATACGTGTCTTTCTCGGGTGTACGCACTTGCGTTACGGTCACCGGTCCGGCTTGGAGGACAGTGACGGGGACGACTTTTCCCTTTTCGTCCCACACCTGATCCATCTTCACTTTTTTTCCGATTAAGAACATAATCGTAAATATAATTCTAATCTACAAATCTATTCGAATGTCCCAAATGATATTCGGATGAGCGGAATTCGGATGAATGTACGCCATTCGGATACCAAATAAAAGCTCCAGGCGTGAGTCCCGTTAGAGAACGCCCTGCTCCTGGCACGGCTCCAGCCGCCTTGGGGCGACTTTTCTCTAACGGGACGTGAGCTTGGAGCTCTATAACGCTTGATGAATGGTAGATAAAATCTAGCAAAACCGCTGTCCTATGTCAACAGGGTGGTCGGGGGTTATCCACAGGTGTCAAAATTTCCTACGATAATTTTCTCTGTCATCGCGAGCAAAGTCCGTAAGGTTTGGCCTCGGTTTGGGGAGGCCGAACCTTGGTCCGCGGACTTTGTGAGGTGGTCTCATCGAGTAGAATTATAAATCGCTTGAATTTCAGCAGCCGACAATGCCCTATTGTAGATGCGGACGTCGTCGATGATACCGGTGAAATTTGATCCCCAAAAACTTCCAATTATGAGGTCGTATGCATCAGTTGATCCTATGCCGTATGACCATGGATTTGTACTTGCTAATAATCCATTGGTGTATCCTCTAAATGCTGTTCCGTCATATGTTACAACTGTAAATTTCCATCCTGTACCACGCATGTCATTGGCACCAAATGTATTATCAAGATCGAATCCATGTGTAGATCCGTCCCCTCCTTCCAATCGTCCATTTATGCCATGGATTGTAAAACCTGGACTTGGACCATAAAGACCTTTGTTAAATTGAGGATAATAACCAGCAGAACCAATTAGATTCACCCATTCGATTACCGAGAAAGAATTTGTTGTATTAAAGGTGCTGTTTAAAATTTCAGGTGCTCCCACCATCACATAATCATTACTCCCATCAAAACTCAAACACCCTCTCACTTTGCAGTTAGAATCACTCTGCCACGTGGGTCCATTGGTCAGCGTCCCCGTATTCCCATTCCCACTACTATCCGCCGCTGTGGTACCTGTCCCCTCATCAAACGTCCAGTAGCCCACCAGGCCATCATCATTGAACGGCAGGAGGTCTTTGTCATTGCCCCGCTCATAGATAGAAAAGGAATCTCCCCCATCAGAGGCCGTCTGGGCTCGGTATTTATCGGATTCCATCAGGGCATTCAATTCAAAACTCCCTCCCATCACTAACGTATAGTATTGTCCCGTGGAGGTGCTATTCACCGGATCGAGAGGCAGTGTCGCAAGGCCTGAAAAAGATGTATTGAAATTGATGGGTATCCAGCCATCACTATCCGTATCCCGCATGGTTGCTTCATCTGTGGCACAGGCGTAGGTATAGGGACTGGGAAGGGTTGGAAGGCCCAAATCACTGCAATCTGCCTGTGTTGCCAGCAATGAGGTATATACCACGGTATTTGCAATGCCATTGAATACATCCGGATCCTGCGTTTCCAACAGATAGAGCGCTTTTTCCACCGCGGTGAGATCCTGAATACGCTGGCTATCTCTGGCTTGGCGCAGAAGTTCAGCTGGATTGAGTACGACGACCACTGCGGCGGTGAGGATGGCGAGGATGCCGATGACTATCAGTAGTTCAACCAAGGTGAAGCTTTTGGAATCTCTGTGCATATTGTCCTAAGTGTAACACACCACAAACGTAATACAAAAATCCCCGAGTGCGGGGATTTTTGATGACTGGCTACATAAGTTTTACTTCGATGTCTATGCCGGCGGGAAGGTTCAGATTGCTTAAAGATTCAACAATCTTTTGGCTTGGATTTATGATTTCTATGAGCCGCTTGTGCATCTTCATTTCAAACTGTTCGCGGGAATCTTTATGCACGAAGGTGGATCGGTTGACCGTATATTTCCGCAGTTCGGTCGGCAGTGGAATCGGGCCAATAATTTCGGCTCCATTGCGCACCGCCGTATCCATAATCTGTTTGGTGGACGTGTCGATCAGGCGGTGGTCGTAGGATTTTATCTTCAGCCGTATTTTATTTTTAACGTCTTCCTTTTTAGCCATGAAGCTCTTATTTGAGAATCTTTGTGATTGATCCCGCTCCTACCGTGTGGCCTCCTTCGCGAATAGCGAACTTCTGCTGCTCTTCGAGCGCGACCGGCGCGATAAGCTTCACGTTAATGTTTACCGTATCGCCCGGCATAACCATCTCGGTTCCTTCTGGCAAAATAACTTCTCCTGTTACATCGGTTGTGCGGAGGTAGAACTGCGGCTTGTAGCCCTTGAAGAACGGCGTGTGACGCCCTCCTTCCTCTTTGCTCAGCACGTAGATTTGCGCTTCGAAGTCGGTGTGCGGAGTAATGGATCCGGTCTTCGCAAGTACCTGTCCGCGCTCAAGATCTTCTTTTTTGACACCGCGCAGAAGGATTCCGGCATTGTCACCGGCTCGCGCTTCGTCCAGGGTTTTATTGAACATTTCGATTCCGGTCACAACCACTTTGCTGGTCGGTTTGAGTCCGACGAGTTCAACTTCTTCGTTTACCTTCACAATACCGCGCTCCACTTTTCCGGTAGCCACGGTTCCGCGACCTTCAATCGAGAAGATATCTTCAATCGGCATCAGGAACGGCTTGTCGGTTTCGCGTACCGGCTCGGGAATGTATTCATCCATTGCTTGCACGAGCTTCAAAATCGGTTCAATTTCGGCACTGTTGGCATCTTTGGATTCAAGCGCCTTAAGAGCTGATCCCCGGATGATCGGGGTTTCGTCTCCGGGAAATTCGTATTTTTTAAGCAGTTCGCGGACTTCCGATTCAACGAGGTCGATGAGTTCGGGGTCGCTTACCATATCTACTTTGTTCAAAAACACGATAATTTTCGGCACGCCCACCTGGCGTGCAAGCAGAATGTGTTCGCGCGTCTGAGGCATCGGGCCGTCGGTTGCCGCTACTACCAGTACGGCTCCGTCCATCTGTGCGGCTCCCGTAATCATGTTTTTGATGTAGTCGGCGTGTCCCGGCGCGTCGATGTGCGCGTAGTGGCGCTTTTCCGTCTCGTATTCCGAGTGGTGCAATGCGATCGTAATCCCGCGCTGCTTTTCTTCCGGCGCGTTGTCGATCTGGTCGACCGCTTCTTCTTTGCTAATAAGCCCCTTCAAAAACAGCGCGTGCATAATCGCCGCGGTCAGGGTCGTTTTGCCGTGGTCAACGTGGCCGATGGTTCCGACATTGAGGTGCGGCTTCGAACGTTCGAATTTTGCTTTTTCTGCCATATGATTTTATTACTATTAATTGATTTGGTTAATATTATAGCGGGATTTTGTTAATGTCAATATCGTACTCTCCTTCTTTGACTTCCTCTTCCAGTTCCTTTTGTATTTCGTCCATTTTTTTGAGCTTGTCCATAAGCTGCTGGTACTTTTCATACGTGACCACCGTATAGAGCGGTATGCCTTCCTTTGATATGACGCAGGCGTCTTCGGATTCAAGTGTTTTTTTTATTTTTGAAAAAATTGTCATAGTAATGAATATAAAGTTACACAAATTCTACCATCGATGTCATGGCAGCATCTCCAATGCGTCGTTTCCCCTGCTTAATTACTCGTATATACCCTCCTTTTCGCTCGGCATAACGCGGAGCTATTTCGTAGTACAGCTTTTGCGCCGATTTTCTCGGCAGGCGCGCGATAAGCAGGCGCAATGAAGCGGTGTTTTGCTTTTTCGCGAGCGTGATCATTTTTTCCGCCTCTGTCTTGAGTGTCTTGGCGCGTACGTCGGTGGTTTGTATCTTTTCTTTTTGAATCAAATTCGATACGAGCCCCTGTATAAATGCCTCGCGCTGTCCCTTGGTTCTATGAAATTTTTTACCTTTTTTCTGATGCTTCATTTCTTTGCTTTCTTTGTTGTGGTTTTTTTGGCAGCCGTCTTTTTTGGTTTTGCCTCCGCTTCCTGTTCAAAATCTTTTGTCTCAATCGCTGATACGATTTCAAGGTGATCTTTAAGTATGTTTGACGCTTTATGCAGCGCGCGGGATGGGCTCATAGTTGAGTCGGTTTGTATGCGGAGCGTAAGGCGATTGAAGTCGGTGCGGTCTCCTACGCGCATATTTTCCACGTCGAACTGCACATTGATGACCGGTGAAAACAGCGCGTCGAGCGCGATGGATCCGACCTGGAGTTTTTCCATCTTTCTGCTTTCCGCCGGCGAATATCCCAGTCCTTTTTCGGCGACAAGCTCCATTTCAAATTCCCCCGATTTGGAGGTGATGGTTGCTATATGGAGATCGGGATTTACGATTTGTACCTGCGAGGGCGCGTGTATATCTCCTGCAGTCACCGCTCCCGCCCCTTTCTTCTTAATGGTAAGAGTTTGGGGTTCGTCCGCAAAAAACATCATGCGGACTTTCTTCAGGTTCAGAAGCACGTCAACCGCGTCTTCGAGCACGTCGGGAATGGCAGTGAATTCGTGCTTTACGCCTTTTATTTTTATTTGCGTGATAGCAGCGCCGGGCAGTGAAGAGAGCAGTATGCGGCGTATCGCGTTGCCGAGGGTAATGCCGTAGCCGGTATAGAGATTCTGTATCTCAAATATGCCTTCGGATGGCGTTTCCGACATTTTTTTTATTACGACGTTTTTGCTTAAAAATGTGTATTCCATAATTGTGTTATGTGTTGTGAGTTATGAGTTGTTGGTTTTGAGTTGTCCCACTACTCATAACCCACTACTCACTTCTCAAGTGTTAACGACTGTAGTAGTCTACGACCAAATTAATATCGCATGGCAGTTCCACATCTTGGGGAATTGCCGTTACTTTGCCTGTGTATTTTGCTCCATCCACCGCGAACCACGACTCCTGATGTTTGGTTTTCAGTATATTCGCGAGGTCTCTAAAAAGCGGGCTGGTTCGCTTCGATTCCTTGATGCGGATTTCGTCACCGACACGTACGACATACGATGGGATTGTCACTTTACGTCCCTGCACTTCGATATGACCATGGCTGATGATTTGGCGCGCAACGATCCGTGAGGGCGCAAGTGACATGCGGTATACGACGTTGTCCAGACGGGTTTCGAGCTGTTCAATAACGGATTCCGTTACCGATTTTTTACCTGAGGCTGCTTTGGCAAAAAGTTTTTCCATCTGGCGTTCAGTGAGCCCGTACGAGATCTTCACTTTCTGTTTTTCCATAAGCTGCTGTTTGAATTCCGAAAATGCGCGGGTGCGCTTTTTGCCGTGCATACCGGGGCGTTCCGGACGGCGTAGCATGGCGGATTTGGGCGATTGCGAACGGTATGCCTTCAACCCGAGGCGGGTGCCAAGTGCTCGTTCTTTTTTCTCTTTTGCTCGCAGTAGTCTCATAAATGTGTTGCTATACCCTTCTTGGTTTGGGTGGGCGGGGGCCGTTATGCGGGATCGGTGTCGCGTCTCGCAGGGATGCGACTGTAAATCCCTGCGCTCCCGAGAGCGTGCGGATGACCGAATCACGGCCAGATCCTACTCCTTTTACCACCACGTGCAGCTGGAATGGTCCGGTTTTTTGGATTTTTTCAAGCACGACTGCCGTCACTTTCTGCGCCGCGAAGGGCGTTGCTTTTTTCGGTCCCGAAAATCCGAGTGATCCCGCGGATGCCCATGTGATCACGTTTCCCGATGCGTCGGTAACGGTGATAAGTGTGTTGTTATATGACGCCTGCACGTATACATGCCCGCTCTCCACCTTCTTGGATGACTGTTTGGCTGCCGTTTTTGCAACTGTTTCCGCCGCTTTTTCTTCGACTCGCGTGTCTGCCGATTGTTGTACTACTTTCTTTTTGCCCATGGTTATTTAAGCTCTACTTTCCTCTTACCGCTCCCCGCAGTCTTACGAACATTACTTCGCACGGTTCGGGAATTTGTTTTTGTCCGCTGACCTCGTACCGGAAGCTTTTTAGCGTGCCGAGCTCCGCGATACGACTGGATGTCTTTAAGGCGTGCGATATTTCCGCGTACAATCTGGCGAAGCTCCCCTTCTATTTTGAATCTTTTCTCAATGTACTCTTTTATGCCGTTCAGGTCTTCAGGCGAAAGGTCTTTAGCGCGCTTTGCGGGGTCTATCTTTGTTTCGCGTACGATATCCTGTGCGCGCGTGCGTCCGACGCCGTATATGTAGCTCAGCGCTATGCCTACTCTTTTTTCGTCTGGAATTGTGATACCGAATAATCTCATAAATGATAAAATCCTAATCTACAAATCTATCCTAATGCTTCCAATACTCGGATGAGCATAATTTGGATGATTCCATGCTTTCGGATACTAGCCTTGGCGTTGTTTGTGCTTGGGATTCTTGCAAATAACGTATACGTGCCCGCCTCGGCGGACCGTTTTGCAATTTTTACAAATTTTTTTTACAGATGCTCTGACTTTCATGTTGTGTTATGGGTTGTGGGTTTTGAGTCATCTCACTACTCACTACTCATTACTCAAATCCTACGCATTATAATACCTCGATTTCCATCGGGGCTTATTTTTACAAGAACCGTATCGCCCGGCAATACTTTTATGTAGTGGATACGCATTTTACCGGACAGGTGTGCCAAGACCTCTTTGTTGTCTATCTGCACACGGAACATGGTTGAAGGCAATGTTTCGGTGACGATGCCCTGCACCAGGTTTTCCAATTTTTCTCGTGCCATGCTTAAGTGGCTATGATAGTAAATGAGCCGTTTAAAGTCAAGTCACTACTCAATGTTGACCGATATGCGGTTTATATTTTTCGGGGCATGTGAAACCCAGAACGGCCAGAACGAAACCGAAAGCTTGTCCACGCCATCCTTGGACAGGAGCGCCGATTTTACTTCGAGCTCCCGCATATTCGCAACCTCACGCTTGATTTCGTCCGGCTGCAGTTTTTTCCAGTAGGTCGCTTGGACCTTGATGGGTAGGGTCATTATTCCGGATCCGAACTGCGGCGAAGGTTTGGTGTATGTTACGGTGAAATCTTTTTCGGTGCTTTGTTCATCCGTCGCTTCGGCCTCCAGTGCGAGTTCGCGTATGAATGTATGCACGTCCTGTTCATGGAATACGAATGCTTCCAACTCCCCTTCGAACACGACGCTGAATTTCCCGTCTGCCGTGAGCGAGCGATCAACATTCTTCGAGATAAGCGTAAACCGTTCCGCTCCATCCACGAGCATGACATCCTTTGGTATTTGCAGAAGCACAAGCGATTTCAGATCCCCTCGAAGCTGTTCTTCTGCTTGCCGCTCGGCCGCTTCTATGTCGGCATCGGTGGGGTAGGGCGTCAGGCCTCGTGTTCCTCCACGAACCGGTTGCGTGATCTCTCCGTAGAATTTTCCGTAGCGCGATCCGCCTTCGAAGCCCGGGATTTCCAGGCGGGCGATGCCATCGGTATTGTATTCGGGTCCAGCTTTATCGGCGATAATGTCGGCTTCAATACTGCCGGGCGCTCCCGGCACGGTTACGCGGTTTGCGAGTCGGTAAATTTTCCCGTCCGGCGCCTCGAATCGCGTTGTGGCGACAAGCACTTGCGTCGCCGGACCGAATTCGTTGTGAATGATTATTTTCCCGGTCGCCTTTTGCTCTTCGTTCGTCTGACCCGTCGGATTAAAGGTGAATACTTTGCTTACTTCCTTGGCGATGATCTCACCGGGTATTTCTTTGGCGGATGTATTTGGTTCTCCGATCGATGTTTTAATAAACACGGACTCATCGTACGCAACCGCGTCCTTCTTCATTACTATATGTATGTCCACTTTCGGCAGTTTTGCGGCACCGAACGCAAGCAGTGCTATAACGATGATTCCCGCGATTACGTATCGTCGAATGCGGCGTGGTTTGCGCTCCTTCATAGGCGGGCTCGCCTCGCCGAAGTCTTCGGCGTAGCGCGGATCGGCGGAACCAAACGTTTCCTCACGCGATTCCTCGCGCGATGTAAACAAGTCGAAATCCTGTAGTGGTTTGGGTTGCAAAAGCGTTTCCTCCTGCGCTGCAGTTGGAGCACTCGCCTTTCGGCGAGGTTTCGCTGGGACGATATCCATCACTTTTACGATTTTTTTCTTCTTAGGCATATGGTGAATTATACATCATTCAATTATATTTGGTAATAACCAGCGAAACAATTTCTTCATAAGGTGTCGCATATAACTTTTTTCTTCAAGCGATAGCGCGTACTGCAGCGCGCTGGTCGCGTGAGAGTCGGTGTCGCCTGCTTTAAATGGTATGAGTCGCGCCGGAAATTTTTTTTGCTCGGAAATAAAATAATTGAGCATTCCCGCCTCCACATACGCGTCTTTTACTCCTGTCTCTTTTTTGAACGACAGAATCCCCTTTTGTAGGCGTGAAAGCTCGTCATGCAGGATTTTTTCAATAAATTTTCGTGCGGCGGGAGAAATACCATCATGCACGTATCTTTGAAGTACTGCACGGTAGGCGTCCTTTCCTATGCCCAGCATATTGTTGCATGCTTCGTATAAGCTGTGCGCACCGAAGTTAAAGCTTCCTGCGTGCGCCACTTCCTGAGCCGAACTCAAAAATACGTTCGTGCGGCTTCGTTCCACGATGCACACAAGCGTCGGTGAAGCGCTCCGCAGGCCGTATGCTACCGCGAACCCGTTTTCGAGGGCCGACTGTATCCGAGCGCGCTTGGGAAGTATTTTTGCAAGTTCGGTGTAGATGGGCCGGTACAAATGCGTTTGCACGATTCCGACACGCATATCCGGACCGGTTATTGATGTAATCGAATCTTCCTGGATGTGCAGAATATCTTTCGTGCCTATCGCCGCGGATACGAGCGAGTTCTGCGCAAGGAGCGTATTTACGTCATCATATTTGCGGCTAGCCATAAAGAGCTTTTTATTCTTCTCCACCAGTTTCCACACCGCGTGCGTAAGGAACGAATTGAGCTCTTGGGCGCGCGCCTGCTCGGAAGACTTTTCGCGCTTTGAGACAACCGCTTCGTAGCGGCTCTGGCAAAACTGATGTGGGATTTGCAGCAGCAGCCGATAGTGGAACGGAAAATATATTATTTTCAGAATGAAACGCAGGATCTTGTTCTGGGAAAGCTGTTTTTCCTGCACGCCGCGCAAGGTAAACGACCGTGACTCGGTTATTTTTTTTGTTTGGGCGTTGTACGTGAATCGGTGTACCGCCAGGCCGTCGTCACTGAATGTGAGCATGAGGTAGTATTGTATGCGGCGTATGTTTTTTAGCAGTGATAACATTATATTTTATTCTATTATAGCTCTGATTCGCTTCGTGTTTTTGCCAAGCGATTCCTGCTTTATGATTTTAAATGTACCTATTTCTCCGGTATTTTGCACGTGTGGTCCGTTGCAAAACTCCGCGCTTACGACGGCACCTTCGGTCCCTATGTAATATACCTTCACAATGTCGGGATATTTTTCTTTAAAGAAGTGCAGCGCTCCGCTTTCTTCGGCTTCTTCTTTGGACATTTCTTTAAAATATACGGGAAGGTCCCTTTGTATAATTTCCTGCACGTCTTGCTGGATTGCGGCAATTTCTTCATTGGTCAGCCGGCGATCGAAGTTAAAATCAAACCGTAGGCGCTCGGGTGTTATATCCGATCCCATCTGCTGGACGCTTTCTTCGAGTGTTTTGCGCAGTGCTCGGTGCAGGAGGTGTGTGGCGGTATGCATGCGTATGACACGCTTTAGTTCTTCCTCGCTTCCGGCTTTCAATTCTCCGGTGTCCAACAGTAGCCCGTGACCGCCGAATTTCTTTCCCGCCCCCGCTCGCGAAGTTTTCTGATGTTTTCTGAACGCTTCGTCGAATTCCGATTTGGATATTTTGCTGTAGACGTCGTCTTCAACGACTTCTCTAAGCAATTCAAACGGAAGCCCGAATGATTCATACAGGTGGAACGCGTCTGTTCCGGTTATCTTTTTTTCTTTCTCAACGATTCGTGAGACCTCCAGGAGCCCCCGTTGAATGCTTGTGCCGAATTTTTCCGACTCTTCCTGCCAGACGTGGATAACAGATTTCGGAGATCGAATTTCTGCGTATAGTGGTCCGTATTGTTTTGAGATAACCCCGGCGCCGAGCGCGAACGGGTCGGTGTGTATGTCGTTTTTCATTTTCAGCCCAATGATCTTTCGCAGGATCCTGCGCAATACGTATCCCGCATCTTTATTGCTGGGGGTAATACCATCGGCGATCATAAAAACGCCTGCGCGGATATGGTCGGCGAGTATACGGATATCACGGGTTGATGCTTCCGGCGCTTCCTGCGTGAGCATGTCTATAAGTGGCTTGAACGCGGATGTTTCGTATACGCTCTTTTTTCCCTCCGGCATGCATAACAGCCGTTCAAATCCCATGCCTGTATCCACTCCTGGGGTTTCAAGTTTTTTGTATTCAAAATGGTTTTGAGGTTCAACATTTTTTGTCACCGCGTAATATTCGTTAAACACAATATTCCATACCTCTATGTTGTCCACATAGATTTCGGTCGTGGGGCCGCAAGGACCTTCGCTTCCGGTTGGCCCCCAGAAATTATCCGCACGGTTGCCAAATGCTATTTTTTCTTTCGGGAGTCCCATAATGTTGTGCCAGATTCTGAACGATTCCTCATCTTTCGGCGTGTTGGCATCACCTTCGAACACTGATACATGTATGCGCTGGGGATCTATGTGCAGGCGCTCGGTCAAAAATTCATATCCCCATCTGATCGCGTCTTCCTTCCAGTATCCGCCGAACGAAAAATTACCCATCATTTCGAAGAATGTGAGGTGCGTTTCGTCGCCTACCTCATCTATGTCGCTCGTGCGCACGCACTTTTGTATGGATACGGCGTTCTTTAATCCAAAATCCTTTTCGGCGTTGAGCTCGCCGGTGTAGTAGCGTTTGAATTGCTGCATCCCCGCGGTCGTAAAAAGCACCGACGGATCGGTCGGCACGAGCGATGACGAGGGCACGATGGCGTGGTCTCTTTCTTTAAAAAAGTCGAAAAATTTTTTCCTAACCTCCAAAAACATGATAGTAGTATAAAGTAACAGCGTCCGAGGTTCAACCTTGATCTGGGAAGGTTGAACCTCGGACACAATGATTCTTACCAGCACAAAAAAACCGGTCAATCGTTGCGATTGAACCGGTTAAAAATTCACAAGGACCCGCCGAGATTTATATTCCAACCCGTAGGTAAAATATAAACTTTCGAATCTAAGGCTGTGGTATCTCACTGTCGGCTCGACGATACCCAGGAGTATCGTTTCATTGCCTCCCACCTATGCTGCGTCCAAAAATCCTATCTTTGGGCCAGAATCTCGGGATCGAACCGAGTTACAGACATAAAAACGTGTGGTACATGCACCAGTGTGCTGTACGGCACATTCTTATCCTCACTTATGGGCGTCTATAAGGCCACCTCCATCCTGTTCCTCGTGAATGTAATTTATTCAAAATTCTGTTTGGATAATATTCCTCTTTGCAAAAAATGTCAAATCTCGTGGCGTCCAAAACAAACGCCATGGCGTGAAGTGAGGGTTTGTAGTTCGCCTCAGTATTCCTCCAACGCTTTTGATTTTTCGTGCAAACGCATGCGTTCCAATGCTTTTGCTTCGATCTGGCGGATCCGCTCGCGGGTGACGCCGAATTTTTTGCCCACTTCTTCAAGCGTGTGAGTGACGCCATCGGCAAGCCCGAACCGCAGCGCAAGTATCTCCTGTTCGCGGGGTGTAAGGTCGTCCATAATTTCTTCTATCTTCTCGCGTAGCAATGTGTGCGAGGTGAGTTGGTCGGGAGTGAGCCCCTTCTCGTCTCTCACGAATTCGGAAAGAGTTGTCGCGTCCTCATCCTCCCCCACCGGCAGCTCCAGCGAAAGCACCTCCTGCGAGATTTCCTGAATGTGGCGTACTTTTTCCACCGATGTACCCATTTCAATCGCGATTTCTTCGGCAAGCGGATCGCGCCCGAGTTCCTGCGAGAGACGGCTTTTGACCTGCGTGTATTTCGATATCGTTTCCACCATATGTACCGGTATGCGGATGGTGCGCGATTGGTCGGCAAGCGCGCGGGCGATAGCTTGGCGAATCCACCAGGTGGCATACGTTGAGAACTTGAATCCTCTGCGGTAGTCGAACTTATCCACCGCTTTGGAAAGGCCGATATTCCCTTCCTGGATAAGGTCCAGAATACTCATATTATTACTGCGATTCACGTAATGCTTGGCAATGGACACGACCAAACGCAGGTTCGCCTGTATGAGCCGCTGGCGGGCTTCCTCGTCCCCTCCTTCGGATCGTTTTGCGAGATCCTTTTCTTCTTGCGCGGTGAGAAGCGCGGTTCTTCCAATCGCCTTCAGATAGAGCTGCACGGCGTCAGGCAGGTCTGCCCGTTCCAGCTCTGCCATTTCTTTTTCAAAATTTGTTGCCTTGCGTGGAGCGGTGTCTATGAGCTGGTCTACTTCGATGACCTTGATGTTTTCCGCGTCCAGTCGCTTATAGATATCATCCAAAAAATCGACGTCTTCCTCAATAGTGGGAAAAACCACTAAAATTTCGGAGTCGGTTAAAAACCCCCTGTTTTTGCCGCGAGTGATAAGTTCCTGCATCTGCTCTTCGGAAAACCTGGGCGCGTGCTTCTTTCGCGCGTTCAGTTTCTTCTTCGGGGTCCTTTTTGTCTTTCTTGCAACCTTTTTTGTTTTTTTCTTTGGCCGGACAGCTTTCTTCTTCGCCTTAGGTTTTTTACGGACGTTTTTTCTTTTGTGTTTTGGCATGCTAAAAAAATAACAGCGCTATTCTAATCATTTTCCCTTAATTTTGTTAATTCGTCAAATTCCTTAAGGAGACGGGATGACTCTTCGGGTTTTCCTTCGGTCTGCGCCTCTTTCATACGTATGACTAGTTTTTGCTGTTTTGCTTTCAAATATTCGCTTTTCAGCTCGTGTAGAAGAAATTTGATTTCGTTGGAACTCGTTTCTTCGTCTCCGGTCACTTCGAGCGATGACTGCATTTCCAGAAGATCCTTCGTCTTCTGGTCGAAGGCGCTTTTGGGAAAGTATGCCGTGTATGGCTCGATTTCATTACGCAGCGACGGGTAGGCGGTGCATACGAGCGCGATCCTGCGTGCTATTTTTTCGATGCGGGATGTAGGCGCCTCTTCCACTGCCTGAGCCGTTTGCGGTTCCGTTTTGCCGCTGCGGGTTTTTTTTATAAGTTGCAGCTCTTCGTAGAGCACCTGTTCGGGTATGCGGGTTTTTGCGGCAAGCTGTTGGATCCATGTATTTTGATCTATGGGGCTTGCGAGCATGAGTGTTTTTTGCAGGAACGCGCGGGTTGCCCGTTTGATATCGTTTTTGAACTGGTCAAGAAAAAAACGGTCGTGATAGAACTGGAACGGAGTCAACTGCATGCGTTCAATAACACCTTTAATCTTCCCGGGATTTTTTGCGATGTATTCGGACGCGTCTTTCCCGTCGGGCACAAAAAAAAGCCGTGCCGTGAAATCAAGCATATGCGCCATATCGAGCGTGCGTTCCGCCGCGAGCTTGCCCGCTTCGTCGGTATCAAACGCGAGCACGATGCGATCGGTTATTTTGCGGAGTGTCTGTAGGTGTGTGTTGGTGAGCGCGGTTCCCGATGTCGCCACTACGTTTCGCACTCCTTCCTGATATAGTGTTACTAAGTCCATCTGCCCTTCCACGATTGCCGCGTATTCCAGCTTCTTTATTTCCTGCTTCGCTTTGTCCAATGCGTACAGAATGCGCGATTTGCTGAATATGGGCGTTTCGGGTCCGTTTATGTATTTGCCCACATTATCGGTTTCGAGATTTGGCAGAATGCGTCCGGAAAAGGAAACGGTCTTACCGAATGTATTTTTGAGCGGGAACATAACGCGCCCGCGGAACCGATCCATATATGTGCCTCGATCGGTTTTGAACGCGAGTCCGGCTCGCTCAATATCCGTAGCTGCGTAGCCGGTGTTTATAAGATGCACCATGAGCGCATCCTTGGCGTTGGGCGCGAATCCGATGCTGAACTCCTCGCGCGTGTCGTCGTGGATACCCCGCTGTTTCAGGTAGAATTTCGCTTCTTCGGATTGCGCGAGCTGGTCTTCATAAAATTTCACGGCGGCTTCGTGGATGTCATACAACACGCCGAATTCTTTTTCCTGCTGAGGATTGAATTGCTTCAGTTCGACGCCGGCTTTCTCGGCAAGCGCTTTGAGCGCTTCGTAAAATTCCACCTGCTCGTACTTCATCACAAAGCTGATCACGTCCCCTCCCTCGTTGCATGATCCGAAGCAGTGCCAGCTTTGGCGATCGGGAGACACAATAAAAGACGGGGTCTTTTCCTTGTGGAATGGACACACCGCCTTGAAGTTCTTCCCAGCCGGCATAAGCGGAATATAGGAGCGGATTATCTCCACGATATCCAGTTTATCCTTTATTTCTTGCACGGCATCGTTAGGCATAAAGTTCAGTATACGCCCATTCCTTCTTTCGTAAAGTGCGGAGTTCGTAAGGTTTGGCCTCGGTCTCGTGAGGCCGAACCTTGGTTTCACGGACTTCACATTGAATGTGCGAGTCCGGGCCTCGTGCATTACGGTTGGAGGATGTCGTCCACGTTGCCGTTGATGGAGATAACCACGTTGCGGACGGTCGGGAATTGTTTGAGCGTTCGGTCGATCTGCGCTCGGATAGCTGCAATGCGGCACGATCCCCCACCCGGCTCCAATTCCTTGCTGAAATCCGCGTACGCGGTGCCCTGTTCTATGCGCAATGAGTTCAGTTTTGTGCCGGTCGGAATGTTCGTGTAGTAGTCGAGTCCCGGCTCTTTATCGATGGGGCCTAACAGCAGCTCCCCAATCGCGGCGGTTCCAACCGATTGCGTATAGGGAATAACCCGCTGTACTTCGAATACGGCACTGCACGTTACCTGTGGATCGTATCGGTCATTATTGAAAAAAACTTTTACGTTCGTGGTTTGGCGGTGCGTAACGTATATGGTGACGGTCGCGGTGTTTATCTGCGATCCGTCCCGTGCCGAATATTCGAAGGCGTCTATAAACACTCGTTCGCTTGGAAGTGTGTTTTTAGAAAGCGTGAATGTGTAATTAAATTCACCGAATTCTCCCATGCCTCCGGTTTCATTCATAACCGGCTCTTCAAAAAGAGTTGTGGTGGTGGATGTGCGCACGCGAATCATAAATGAATTTTCAAATACGCGCGCCACGCCGCTTACCGTTATAACGGCATCGCTTACTACCTGTTGGTCAGTGGGTGTATATATGATGATGGCGGGCGCTTTCGTGACTCGAATTACCGAAGCCAGTAATGAATTACTGGTTGTCCAGGTGCCCTCTACCGATACATCAAATCCCTTTTTGAGGTATGAAAAGTCCGCTTCACCGCCGCTTTCATTGAAGACGCGCGTATTGCGATCTATCGCGACGGGATATATGTGTTCTTCTTGCTCTACGGTAAGTACGCGTGCTGACGCGGCTACGTTTGTGATGGTGCCCTGTATGGTTGTAGGCTGCTGCGAGTCGGGCGAAAGCGGCGTCTGCGCCGTGTCCGAAAATCCCCATATAACGGAGCCGATGACGACGAGTGCGACTATTATTATACCCGCTACGATCCAGTTTTTACTCATGGTATTTTGTATACAACATATCAATCACCTTCGCAAGTTCGTGATCTTTTTCGGTAATCTTTCCTTCGTCGTGAGTAGTCAGCGTCATAGTGACCTTTGTATATGATACGTGGATATCGGGATGATGTTGCAGACGCTCGGCTTCCGCCGCCACAACGCTCACAAAAGCTATGGCTTGCTTGAAGTCAGGGAAATTAAAATCTTTTGTGAGTAAATTATTTTGTTCCGCCCAGTTCATAGTTTTTCTCCGCCGCCGCCCAATCCAGCACCTGCCACCATGCATTGACATAGTCGGCGCGTCTATTTTGATATTTTAGATAGTATGCGTGCTCCCATACATCAAGTCCGATAATCGGAATCCGTTTCTCCATCAGCGGCGAATCCTGGTTTGGCGTGCTGTGCACCCGCAAATTCTTTTCAGCATCCATAGTCAGCCATGCCCAGCCGCTACCGAACCTTCCCGTGGCTTTTTCTTCGAATTTTTTCTTAAAATCATCCATCGATCCGAATGCTTCTTCAAGGGCAGTCTTTAGGTCTCCTTCGGGCTCTTTTCTTGGATGTGGGCTCATACTAGTCCAAAAAAAAGAGTGATTTGCGTGTCCTCCGCCGTTGTTTTGCACTGCAGTGTGGATGTCTTCGGGAATGGTGTGGATATTTTCCAGCATGCCCTCAAGATTGCCGGTATCCACTTCAGGATGTTTTTCTAGAGCGGCATTGAGCTTGTCTATGTATGCTTGGTGATGCTTCGTGTGATGAATCTCCATCGTTTTGGCATCAATGTGCGGCTCGAGAGCATCGTAAGAATATTTCAGTTGAGGTAATGTATACATGGTATTTGAATAATTTTGAATTTATATTCTCACTCCTTCGGATCGGAGTTTTTTTATTTTGCCTTTTATTCCGCCGGGGCCGCTATAGTGCCCTGCTGTCCCGTCACTACGTATGACGCGATGGCACGGCACTCGTTTCATATCCTCGTTATGCTTCATCAATGTTCCTACCGCACGAAATGCCCGCGGGCTTCCCGCTTTTTGCGCAACTTGCTTGTATGTCATTACTTTGCCCTTTGGAATGGAGGCTACTATTTTTAAGACTTTTTCTTTGAATGTTTTCATAATTAAATAAAAACCCCTCGGGTCCTCACAACCCAGGGGCTTCCTACTAACAATTTGATTATACACCTATTTTTTCAAAAATCCAGCTATCTGTGGATAAATGGAATTGGGTTGTGGGTAGTGGGTTTTGAGTTGCGAGAAGTCTCGCTACTCATAACTCACTTCTCATCTCGTGGCATTGTAAATCGCTTGAATTTCAGCAGCCGACAATGCCCTATTGTAGATGCGGACGTCGTCGATGAGACCATCAAAATATCTTGCGGACTCAGCATAATTTCCCCCTATAGAAAGATGAAAAATCCCCACCGAGTTAGGAATGCTTCCTGGGGGAATGGTTCCTATAGGATCCAGTTTCTCACCGTTCAAAAAAACCCCACTAAGATCTCCGTTTAAATCATAAGAGGCTGTAGCGTGATGCCATTGTGCTAAAGATACGGCCTGTGTTGTATTAATACTTTTCCAGGTGTTTGCGGTTGTTGAATATATTCCAAACTTAAACTCAAGAGTTGAATTAATTTCAAAATAATAATTATGTTTCCATGGATAGTCTTCCGTTCTATGAACAATCGCATACACACTATCCAATGGTGGATAAGAATCCAAATATACCCACGCGCTTATTGTCAAAAAGTCCAAATAATTTCCTGTGCCCAAAGGAACAACGTCATCTTCCCCATCAAATTCTAGACACCCTCCAACTTTGCAGTTAGCGGAAGTTTGCCACGTCGGTCCATTGGTCAGGGTTCCGGTATTGTTGTTGCCTGAATGATCATAGGCAGACGTGCCGGTCCCTTCATCAAACGTCCAATAGCCCACTAAGGAGGTATCGCCATAATCAAGAGGAATCAATGCTTTGTCGGTTCCTTTTTCAATAAGTCCGGTAAAACTGCCTCCATCGGTCGATACCGCATCACTACTTCCTCCCAGGCCATATTTGTCAGATTCAGTTGCTCCTGCCAGATGAAAGGATCCTCCGCTCATATACGTATAATACAGGCCTGTAGAGGTGGCATTGGTGGGATCAATCGGAAGGGTGGGTAGGCTGATGATGCCACTGCCCTGGGTAAAATCGATGGGTATCCAGCCTAATCCGTCTATATTGCGATAATTAGCTTCTGTACTGCAGGCATAGGTGTAGCCACTGGGAAGGGTGGGAAGGCCGAGATTAGC